>Ga0163109_10000193_pt1 | contig 48383 bp, 49 predicted proteins | sample CRUFie1St13metaG_FD_108704 | JGI IMG/M metagenome (GOLD analysis project Ga0163109, IMG submission 108704) | Marine microbial communities from the Costa Rica Dome - CRUD Field 142mm St13 metaG | ecosystem: Environmental > Aquatic > Marine > Oceanic > Photic zone | place: Costa Rica: the Eastern...
ATATTTTGATGATCCAAATATAAAACCGGATTTGTTATTAATTGATGGCGGAAAAACGCAGCTAAAGTTTGTTAATGCAGTTTTAGATAAATCAAAACATAGAGATCTAAAAGCGATATCTATTGTAAAAGGATCAAATAGAATTAGAGCAACTGAAACAATAATAAGCAGGGATGGAGTTCTAGAGCTAGACAAAAATTCTAAAGCTTTTTTAATTTTACAAGAAATGCGAGACGAGTCACATAGGTTTGCTATCCAAGCTCAAAGAAAGAAAAAAAGAAAGACAATATCTAAATCAGAATTGGATTCGATTAGAGGTGTCGGAACTATTTTGAAAAGGCGGTTGCTGAAAAAATTCAAAAACATAAAGAACATAAAAGTAGCAAATTTAAACGACTTGATGACTGTAGAAGGTATTAATGAGAAAATGGCTAAGTTAATATTAGAAAAACTTAAATGATCGCCTTTTTAATTAATTTACTTACTTTTGCAAGAATTATTATTGCAGCAATTATCTTTGGTTTATTAGCTCTAAAAAATTATTACGTCCTTACATTAATACTCTTTATTATTGCTGGTGTTACAGATTATTTTGATGGGTTTCTGGCAAGAAAATATAATGCAACATCTCAGATTGGCGAAATTTTAGATCCACTTGCAGACAAAATTTTAATCATTTTTTTATTTTTCGGTTTAGCAGTAAATTTTTCGAGCTTTCTCATAGGTTTTGCCGGTTCACTAATAATAACAAGAGAAATATGGATAAGTGCCTTGAGAGATTACAATGCTCGCAATGACAATGTTCAAGCTACAAAAGTAATCTATATTGCAAAGATAAAAACAAGTATTCAGCTATTTACTATCGCAATTTATTTGTTAGCTTTAGCATCTAACAACATGCTTTTAGTTATTTTTGGTGATATTTTTATGATAATTTCAGTACTAATAACTCTTTATACCGGCTTTATTTATACTTATAACAGTTTTAAGAATTAATTTTCACATTCTATGAATAGCCATATACAATATGCTACAAATTAAGGCTGGATGGCAGAGTGGTTATGCAGCGGCCTGCAAAGCCGTTTACGCCGGTTCGATTCCGGCTTCAGCCTCCAGATGCTATTATAATAGTGTAAAATTGTGAAATGCTTGAAAGATTTAAAAAATTAGAAGAACCAAGACTCTACACTCATGGCTTTTCTCAGTCTGTTTGGAGAATTTTTGGATATATTGGTAACGCCTTCTTCAAATCTTATCCACCTGCCAAAAATTCAGATAAAAATCTTTTAAACCTAGGCTCTGGTAGTATCAATCTTGATCAATTTGTTAATGCTGATTTTTTTAGATTACACAAGTTGTTCTCTAAGGACAAAGCTGACTGGATGTTAGATATTACAAAACCATTAAAATGTAAGGATAATTTCTGGGATGGTGTTTTAATGGAGCATACCAACGAGCATATTCTTTATTCAGATAATTACAATTTACTTAAAGAATTATATAGAACTATGAAACCTGGCGGCGTAATTAGAATCGTAGTGCCTGATTTAGATAAGTATTTAGAATGGGACAATTTGAGAAAAACTGTAACTAAAATGGATAGATACAAATCGCTGCCAGAGGCAATCTGTAATCTTACTCAAAATCATCTGCATATGTCTGTCTGGAATTTTGATTTAATGAAGGAAGTCCTTTCAAGTGTTGGCTTTGAAAACATACAAAAAACTTCCTTCAAAGAGGGAATGATGAAAGAGCTTTTGGTTGACTGTGAAAATCATGAGTGGCAAAGCCTTTATATAGAAGGTAAAAAGCAAAATTAATTGTTTCAAAGATATAAATTAATAGAATCATAAATTATAATAACGTTGATTTACTGAGCCCGGGTGGTGGAATTGGTAGACACAAGGGACTTAAAATCCCTCGCCAGCAATGGCGTGCCGGTTCAAGTCCGGCTCCGGGTACCACATCGAACATTACATATTTTAAATATGCATGTGCAGTATATTAATATAAAATATACTGATGGATAACCAGATAAATCAGTTTCTCTCTTTAAAGCTAATCGATGACATAAATATATCAATGCTGTATGTAATTATGGCTTTAGTTAGCTCTACTATATGCGCATATTTGATTAAATTAACGTATATTAAATTTGGAAGAGCGCTCAATAACAGAGATAATTTTTCTAATATTTTTGTTTTATTATGCATTACAACCTCAATTATTATCGTAATAGTAAAGTATTCATTAGCATTATCTCTTGGTCTTGTTGGAGCACTTTCAATTGTAAGATTTAGAGCAGCAATAAAAGAACCTGAGGAATTGGTATATTTGTTTCTTGTAATCGCAATTGGCCTTGCTTTTGGGGCAAATCAGTTTGTTATTGGATATTTATTAACTTTCTTTTCAATCATCATCATCTCTTTGACCAGATATTTTGGCCATAGTGATTCAAAAACATCCGCGGAATTAAACATGGGTACACTTCTTATAATTGAAGGCCCGAAGGATGAATATAATAAATGGTATTCTGAAGATTTTCATAAGATTAAAGAATTGTCTGAGAAAGTAATATTAAAAGATCTATTAAATAATTCAGAGAATATTACTCGTGCTACTTTTCAATTATCTCGAGGTAAAAATATTTCAGATGGTGAGGATATGTTAAAAGAACTTAATAATATATCTAAGTTGTCAGTTGAACTCATATCAGACATCGTAGTGCCAGATTAAATTTCTGATGATGCTATCTAATAAGCAGCAACCGCCTCGTTGGCTTAAAAAGTTAATTAATAATTTTAAGAAATTATTTTTAATTACAGGATTCATTACGCTATTGTTAATTTCCTTTTTAGTTCTTGAAAATAAGCTATTTTTTAAAAGTAAAACAGCTCTTTCTTTGAGTGAAAGCTTATTTCAAGCAGTCGGACATGAAGCATTTGCTGTCAATTCGTTTGGAGAACTCACAGATTTTGCAACAAGAGGCGTTAAAGGATTTTTTCAGGAAGATTTTCCAACAATGGATTTATCTGTTAAACAAGAAGGCATAATATTGCTTCATCAATCATTACAAGATACAGGTAAGACCTCAACAGTTCCAGCAAAGATCATGTTTAATGGTCAAAGTCTTAATGCAAAAATAAGATCTAAAGGCGACAGAGCAATTCATAGAGAGAATTTTGAAAATATGTCATTTAGAGTTAATTTAAAAGGAACTCAAACATTTGAAGGATTGGACAAATTTTCAATTCAAAAGCCAGTTATTAGAAACTACACTTGGGAACATTTATTTCATGAAATAGCAAAATCTGAGGGTATTTTGACTCTAGATCAAGGCTTTGTGGAATTGAGCTTTAATGGAAATAGAAGAGGCTTATATACATACGAAGAGGTTCCTGATAAGGCGACTATTGAAAGAAATAATAGAAAGTATGGACCAATTTTTGGTCTAGATGAAGACTTGGGGTTTAAATATCCTAATATTTACTATGAAGTATATGATAGTGAATATTGGTTGTCTGATGGAATTGACACTCATAAATACTCTCTAAATATTTTAAATTCAATCAAGGAGCTGTCTATTGATAATGATCCATTAGCTATTGAATTGGTTAAAAAGTATTTTGATATAGATATGTGGGCTAAGTTTTTTGCTCTTTCAGACATATTTGGCGCATATCATGGAACATATGCTAAATCTTCAAGAATATACTACAACCCAACTTCTGGGTTATTTGAACCACTTATATTTGATGCGCATATTGGCGCTGCAGATTTTGAAGATTTTTTTCTATTTGATTTTTTAGATAGTGAATTGTTAAACAGGCCAAGCCCTAAATGTAAAATTATATGCTTTGATGCTAAGTGGTTCAGACTGTTTTTTAATAACGATAATCCAGAATTTCTCAAAGAATATAGGAAGCAATTAAATTTATACTCAACTGAAAATTTTATATCTAATATTTTTGATATATATAATCAGAATTTTTATAACATTGATAATAAACTTTACTCTAAGTTTTCTCCAAGCGATTATATATTTGCAAGAGGGCTGAGCTTATATCATTTTAATTTAAACCATCTTCGAGATAGAAAAACTTTTATAGATAAAAGATTGGCTAGGTTAGATCAACTTTTTGTACCAAATTATAAGCCAGAAATATTTATATCAAGCCAAAACTCTAAATCTTCTCTATTTGAATTATATGATTTTAAGTATATTGGCAGTTCTCTGGAATTTTCAAAAGAAGAAATTTTAGTTTTAACAGGAAACTCTTCGTTTGTAGGTAATTCAGATTCTGATCCATTAATCGTTAAGGGGCCAGCTATGATTGTGCAGCTTGGTGGAACTATGCATATAGAAAATGTAATTTTTGAAGGCTTGAAGAGCTTTCCAGTAGATGGCAAAAACTGGACTGGTGGCATAAATCTCATAAACTCCAAAAATCATTTATCAAATGTTGTTTTTAACAATATTGATGCTGAAGATTCTATAAATATTGTTAATGGTGATTCTATTCTCAGTTCAGATATTGTTGTAAAAAATGCAAAATCTGATGCTATAGATATTGATTTTGGTAAATTTTCTGCTGCCAATTTATATTGTTATGAAATTGGAAATGATTGTTTTGATTCATCAAGTGCTCAAATTTTGATAAAAAAAGTTGAAGCTACTAATGTGAAAGATAAATTAATAAGTGCTGGAGAAAACAGCTCAGTTGAAATCCTAGAAGTAATTGGCAAAGATATTGCAATCGGTGTTGTTAGTAAAGATTCTTCAAATCTAGAAATTAAAAATTTGAATCTTACAAATGTTGAACTATATGGAGCAGTTTTCACAAAAAAAACAATGTTCGATCAGGCATTTATGAAAATAGGATCAATTGAACAAAACTCTTCAGATAATTATATTTTTTTAGTAAATAATAGAGACTCAATTGAAGTTAAAGAATCAAGTATGAATGTCTTTAAGGAATTATCGTCTGAAGAAATTGAAGACTTGATGTATGGAAAAGTTTATGGAAAAGCAACAGAAAGGCAATAAGATAAATATTTTTGACAATCTTATTAAGATAGGTAAAAGTTCTGAAAGAATCGAAAGAAAAGTTTTATTATTACAAGGCCAAACAAACTTTCTAAAAAACAAGCTTATTGATGCAAACTTTTATAAAGACTTTGAAAAAAGAAAAGTTTCGTCAATATATTTTGATAATTTTAATTTTGATTCAGCGAGAGATAATATCGATGGTGTAAAAGAAAGAATAAAATTTAGAATTCGTTACTATAACAGCGACATTACTAAATCAAAACTTGAAATAAAACTAAAATCTGGATTTATAGGTTACAAAGTTAATAACCCTCTTAATAAAACAAGCTCTAAAAATAATTTAATATACGAAGCAAGGAAGCTTATCCAATCTATGACCGGCATGACTGTTTATCCGGTAACAGAAGTAGAATATGAGAGGCTTTACTATAAAAATTTTTCAAATGTAAGATGCACTATTGACAATAATATTAAGAGTAATAAATATAATTCACTAAGTTCACATTTAAAGCCAAGCAAATATGAGGTTATTGAATTTAAATACACTAAAGAGCTTGATGGTTATTTTAGAACAAATATTTGGAATGATTTCAATGCTTATAATTTAAAAATGACAAAATCATCCAAGTATATAAACTCATACAAAATGGTATAATTTGACCCATGGATAAGTTACTTCATAGGATCTTTTTAATATTTCCGACATTCAGAATAATTCACCATGTTTTCTTTCTTAGACCATGGAATTTAGTAAATATAAGTAATTTCTTTATTAAAGGGGATAAGATTCTTTCTAATCACTATAAATCATTTATTAAACAAGATTCTAATAAATCTTCAACTCTCTCTTTAGATATTGGATGTGGCTTAAATCCCTCCAATCCATTCGAAGCTTCAAAAGTTATTGGAGTAGATTTATTTGAAGATATTCATCGCGAAATTAAAAAATGCCATTTAGGATATGAGCCATTGCCATATGAGTCAGATTCCATTGATTATGTTTCAGCCTTTGATTTAATTGAACATATTCAACGTATTGACTTTAAAGATGGCGAAATGAAAACTCCATTCATATACTTAATGAATGAAATTTGGAGAGTTTTAAAAAATGATGGTTTATTTTTATCTTTTACACCTATAGTTCCATTTCAAGGTGCATATCAAGATCCAACTCATGTTAATTTAATAACCTATGGGACCTTTAAGAACTATTTTTCTGATCATAAATTTAAAATTGCCTCTGAGTATGGAGTCAACACTAATTTTAAAATACTTGATGAAAAGCTATATGGTCAACATCTTGTTTCAATTCTAAATAAATCCAACTAAAAGAATGTGTTCAACTCGCATATTTTAAATAAGCACGCGCTACATATTTAATATAAAATATATTTATGGAAACTCAGCAAGATAATTCCTACGAAGAAATTAATATCAGTGAACTCATAGCATATTTGTGGGCATCTAAGGGCCTTATAATTTTTATAACAATATTATTTGCTGCAGGATCAGTAACTTATGCTATAAATACGCCAGATAAATTTACTTCTACTGCTTTACTGCAGGTCCAATCAGGTGCTAAGTCCTCGAGTAATAATATTTCTCAATTGGGGGGTATTGCATCTTTAGCTGGAATATCAATATCATCAGGCAATTCAAATAAATCTTATTATGCTATCGAAACTCTAAAATCAAGAGATTTTTTGAAACACATTAATTCTTTTAAAGAAGTTGCACCAAATTTAGTAGCTGCTAAAGGGTACGATTTTTATAAAAAACAAACAGTTTTCGATGAAACACAATATGATGCAAAAATGGAAAAATGGATAAGAGCAGAAACTAAAGAACGAAAAACTGTTCCATCATATTTAGAGGTTCACGAGAATTATATGAAACATATAAATATAACAATTGATAAAAAGTCTGGCTATCTAAAAATAAGATTCGAACATTATTCGCCTGAGTTTTCCTTTAGCTTCATCAATTTGTTGATTGACGAATTAAATCTTGTTGCAAGACAAAAGGATATTAATGAATCAGAAATGGCGCTTGAATACCTTTTGAATCAACTTAAAACTGTTGAAGCATCAAATGTTAAAAACTCAATTGGTCAATTAATTGATTCGCAAATAGAAAGATTGATGCTTGCAAATGTTAGAGAAGATTATTTAGTGTCTACGATAGATGCTCCTTTTATTCCTGAAGAAAACTCTTATCCTAGCAGGCCAATGATTGCTATATTAGGAACCTTAATAGGTGGAATTCTTGTATTATTTTATGTCTTGACAAGATATTATTTAGATAAAAGAAAAAGGTGATCCTACATTTTTAATTTCTAATGAAGAAAGCATTTATTACAGGAATATCAGGACAAGACGGATCATATCTAAGTGAAATACTTCTTGAAAAAGGTTACGAGGTACATGGAATTATAAGAAGATCTTCTGTATTTACTACCGATAGAATTGAACATCTTTTCGAAGAAAAAAATTTCTACACTTATCATGGCGACTTATCAGATTCAAGCAATTTGCACAGACTGATAAATAGTATCGAGCCAGATGAAGTTTATAACTTAGGTGCTCAATCTCATGTAGCTGTTTCATTTGAAGTGCCTGAGTACACCGCAGATGTAGACGCATTGGGAAGTATTAGAATTCTTGATGCGATAAGAGATTTAAAAAAAGAATGCAGATATTATCAGGCTTCTACTTCAGAACTATTTGGAGGTATTCCAGGAACTGAGCCACAAAATGAATTAACTCCATTTTATCCAAAGTCACCTTATGGGGTTGCTAAACTATATGCATATTGGATTTGTGTAAATTATAGAGAGTCATATGGCTTGTACGCTAGTAACGGAATTTTATTTAATCATGAATCACCTAGAAGAGGAGAAACCTTTGTAACAAAAAAAATAACTAAAGCAGTTGCTAATATAATTAAGAAAAAACAAGAAAAACTTGTATTAGGAAATCTAGATGCAAAAAGAGATTGGGGACATGCAAAGGACTATGCTTATGCCCAATGGTTAATTTTGCAGCAAGAAGAATCAAGTGATTATGTTATAGCTTCAGGCGAAACACATACAATTAGAGAATTCGTTGAACTTGCATTTAGAGAAGTTGGAATAGAAATTATTTGGAATGGTGATGGTGAAAATGAAAAAGGTATTGATGCTAAGACTAAAAATGTTTTAGTAGAGGTGTCTTCTCAATACTTTAGGCCTGCTGAGGTGGAAGTTCTCCTTGGTGATCCCACAAAAGCAGAAAAAGAACTAGGTTGGAAAAGAAAAGTCTCTTTTCAAGAATTGGTCTCAACCATGGTCAAATATGATCTTGAGCATGAAGGTTATGGCGCAGAAGAATGAAAATTGATTTTAAAGTAGAAGAATCAGATAAAATTGATGGAGTAAAAATAATTTATCCCTCTATGTCAAAAGATATAAGAGGTAATATATGGACATCCTATTTGAGCAAAAGCTTTGAGTCACTTCTTCCAAAAAAACAATATTTTAAACATGATAAATTTTCCCAATCAAAAAAAGGTGTATTAAGAGGTATACATGGTGATTATAAATCTTGGAAATTAGTTACATGCGTTTATGGTGAAATTTATCAAGTAGTTGTTGATATGAGAGAAAAATCACCTACATATAAATCATGGATATCTTGCAAAATTTCAAAAAATAATCAAAAGTTAATTCTTGTACCACCAGGATGTGGAAATGCGTATTATGTTATAAGCAAAAATGCAGTTTACCATTACAAACTTGCTTATCCTGGGGAATATATTGACCATGATGAACAATTCACTATTCCATGGGACGATGCTAAGTTAAATATATCTTGGCCAACAACAAAACCAATTTTATCAATTAGAGATGCAGAGGTTCAAAATGCAACAAATTGAACACAATGGAAAAATAATATCTATCATATATAGGGATGATGATTGGGTTGAAGGCCTCAATTTTATTACACCGAATGAACTCTTTGTTCAAGCTGGTTCTTGGTGGTACCAGAAAGGAGAGATTTTACAGAATCATATTCATACCAACTACGCTAGAGAAGGAACTAGAACTCAAGAAACCGTTTATGTGAAAAAAGGTTCAATGCGATGTCTAGTTTTTACAGAAGAAAAAGAATTTCTAGAAGACTTTATACTTTATGAAGGAGATTTAGCAGTTTTTGCATTTGGAGGACATGGATTTGAGATTCTTGAGGACGATACAAAAATTATTGAATCAAAGAATGGACCTTTTACTAGCGTTGAAAAAGATAAAGTAAAATTTTAAAAATAAATATATGAAATTAAACCTTGGTTGTTGGCACAGATATATACCTGGCTTTGTTCATGTGGACCTGTGCGATATGGATCATATCGACTATAAATCTAATATTAGTGATTTATCTATGTTTGAAAATTGCTCAGCCTCCTTAATATATTCAAGCCACTCTTTTGAATATTTTAATAGAACAGAAGCAATAAAAGTTTTAAAAGAGTGGAGAAGAGTCCTAAAGCCCAACGGTGTTTTAAGGCTTGCAGTGCCAGATTTTGATAGCCTTTTGGAGGTTTATAAAATTACTGGTCAGATTGAAAATATTACTGGTCCATTATTTGGTCAAATGAATATACATGATGGAGAAAAAGAGAAAATTATTTATCATAGAACAGCCTATAACTTTGTTAGTTTATCAAATCTTCTATGCGAAAACGGATTTAAAGATGTGAAACGTTATAGATGGCAAGATACAATTCATAAAGATTATGATGATCATTCTCAAGCATACTTTCCTCATATGGATAAAGAAAATGGCATTTTAGTAAGCTTAAATATTGAGGCAGTTAAGAGTGGATAATTTTATAATGCAAATGCGCCCATGGTTTGGGGCTGAGGAAAAGAAAGCAATCTCTGAGTATATGGATGAGGGAGGATTTCTTACAGAATTCAAAAGAACTGAAGATTTTGAAAACATGATTGCAGATTATACAAAATCTAAGCACTGTATAGTTGTTAATAATGGCACTATAAGTCTTACACTAGCTGCATTAGCTGCTGGAGTGAAAGCAGAAGATGAAGTAATAGTCCCTAATTACACTATGGTTGCTACCCCAAATTCTATAAAAATGTTTGGTGCAAAACCTGTATTTGTTGATGTTGAGAAGGAAACACTTTGTTTGGATATAAATTTAGTAAAAGAAGCTATAACTTCTAAAACTAAAGCAATCATGCTAGTTTCTGCTAATGGTCGGTATCCACTTTCAGATATAAAAATGTTTGAGAACTTATGTAAGGCTCATGATATAAAATTAATCGAAGATGCCGCACAGTCATTGGGTTCTTTTTATCCTGATGGAAGGCATATTGGCACTGCCGGTTTAATAGGGAGTTTTTCATTTTCAATGCCTAAAATTATTTCAACTGGACAAGGAGGAGCTTTAGTTACTAATGATGACGAAATAGCTTATAAATTAAGAAAGCTTAAAGACTTTGGAAGAACTGGAGGCGGCAACGATATACACGACACTATAGGATTCAATTTTAAGTTTACTGAGCTTCAAGCATGTATTGGAATTGAGCAAATGAAAAAATTGAAAAAAAGAGTCGAAATTAAAAAATTATTATTTAAAAAATATTACGAAAGATTAAAAGGCATTAATGGCATTAAGTTATTTGATCATAACTTAGACTTAACGGCACCATGGTTTATTGATTGTATAGCAGAATCTCGAGATAATTTAATAATGTTCTTAAAAGAACACAATATTGGATCAAGAGTTATGTATCCTCCTCTTAACAAACAAAAAGCTTATGATGAAGAAGGTGAGCATGTTGTTTCAAATACTATTGGGAGTAATGGTTTGTGGCTACCATCTTATGCCCAATTAACTGATAATGAGATATCGCATGTCACGTCAACTATAAGAGATTTTTATAAATAACAATTTAAATGTCTCAAATTAAAAGTTTTTTTAAAAGTATTAATTTAGATAGAGATTCTAATGTAAAATTTCATGCGCTTTCATCATTGTTTTTAAAATTTTTTTCATTAATTGTTAACTTTTCATTAGTACCACTGACTATAGATTTTTTTGGTGTTGCTAATTATGGCTTATATACAGCTCTAATGGTCATATCTGGATGGTTTGCATTTTTAGATGTTGGAATGTCTCAGAGCTTTAGAAATAGAGTATCAGAATACTATGCATCTAATGATTTATTAATGACAAAAACATTTATAAGTACGACTTATGCAATTTTTGGCATTCTTGGCTTATCTTGTTTTATTATTTTTGTTGCTTTAACTCCTTTTATTGATTTTTCTAGCTTGCTAGGACAAATACCCGAAACTAATTTTAATATAGCTCAGGTGTTTCTTCTTGTAATCTTCTTTACATTGTTTAACTTTGCAAACAGGCTTATAACAATTATTTTGATGTCAACTCAAAATACAAGTGTGCCTGTATTTTTAAGCTTAATTACAAATATTGTGATTTTGTTATTGTTATATTTCTTAAATGGCATCGTAGAGGATACATTAATTAATTTGATTCTTATTTACTTTTTACCTATGACATTAGTTTGGATATTAACTTCAATATTTTTATTTTTATATACCTACGCAGATATAAGACCTTCATTTAGGTATATCAAGTTTGGCTACATAAAAGATCTTTTAAATACAGGATCTCAATTTTTTATCCTTCAAATTGAGAATCTCGTAATTTTTTCCTCGACGTCTTTTATTATTCTCAAGCTATTTACTGCAACTGATGTTGCTACATATGCCACAGCAGTAAGGTTTTTTTCCATCATTCAGTTAGTTTTTGCATTAGTTATGAATGTTTATTGGTCTGCTATATCTGAAGCAATTACAAGGCAGGACTATACCTGGGTAAAAGACAGCATTATCAAATTAAATAAAATATTTTTCTTATTCACACCGGTATCAATTTTAATGGCACTTTTTTATGAAGATTTTTTTAATTTTTGGCTTGGTGATAGTATAGCTCTACCTCAATCAATTGCTTTGGCATGTTTATGCTCAGCATATCTAGCAACTTTTAATAGCATATACGAATATTCTCTGAGTGGTGCAGGTAAAATAGGATTCCTTTCAGCTATTGCTGTATTTAACTTGACAATTTTTTTCCCATTAATTTACTATTTTGTTTACTTCTTAAAGTTCGGTGTTGAAGGAATAATCTATGCAGTTATTTCGTGTCAAATAATTGTTGCTATCTCTGCCTCTTCTAGAATGTATATTTTATTAAAGTATAAAAAATAACATGAGTCATTTAATATCAATAGTTACTCCAACCTACAACTGTCAAGAATATATTGGTGAATGTCTTGAAAGTGTAAAATTGCAAAACCTTCAAGATCTAGTAAAACATATTGTCATTGATGGTGTTTCTGAAGATGCTACATGTGATATTGTTAAATCTTTTGAGAATGTCGAATTAATTTCAGAACCTGATAAAGGTCAAAGTGATGCTTTTAATAAAGGCATAATTCGTGCAGATAGTCCTTGGATTATGATCCTTGATGGTGACGATATATTACTCCCAGGAAGTCTCCAAAGATATATAAATTTAATAAAAAAGAAATCTCCTGACATAGTTTATGGCCATCAATCTTTTATCGACGAAGAGGCAAATATCTTAAAAGTCAATACAAGCATTAAGTTTAAAAAAAGGTATGCTCTTAATGGTCTTTATATTCCTCCGTCTTCAGGCCTCTGCTTTAAGTCTTCGGTAATTAAGAATCAACTTTTTAATATCAATCATCATTACAATATGGATACTGAGTGGTTTTTAAATTATCAAGATAGAATAACTTCAGAAGTTATTTCTTTGCCTACGACAGGATTTAGAATATGGGAAGGTTCTAAAACCTCAAGCTTAACAAAAAAATATTCTCTTGGGACTGAGGATGAGTCTGCAATTGAAGAGATAGAAAAAGAAAGAGATGCATTAGACATAAAGTACTACAGACCATACAGAAAAAGCGTATTGGAAAAAAACATATTTATTAGAAAGTTAATACCTATTTTTATAAAAGTAGATTATCTTTATAATAAAGTGTTTATGAAATTAAAATATTTGATTATCTCGAGTGTCTCACATTAAGAATAGCTATGCATGCGGCTAAAAGTCTATTTATTCCAATTCGAGATATTATTACTTTATTCCTCATAATAGAATTAACGTTGGTTCCTTTAGTTCCATTTCTCATAAAAATACTTTTAATTACCACCATTCTTCTTTTTCTATTATTTTTAAATCCAAAAGTTAGTCTTTATTTCTTAAATTCGATAAAGCCACTAATTTATATCTTAATTGTTTCAATTTTAATGGGTATTCAAGGTTTTTTAACCGAACCCTATAATTTTATAAGAGATGGGTATTATTTTTTTCAACCAATTCTTTTAATATTTTTGGGTTACTCGGCTTTATCAAGGGGAATAGGTTTTAATTTTTTACTTAGGCTGATGGTATTTTCATCAATATTTCTTACGTTTTATTTTTATATTGATTTTATTTTAAGTTTATTTTTAGGTCAGGGCCTGTCATTTGAATCGAGATATGTCTTTGGTTTGAATAGCGACTTCGCTATTATTGGGTTCCTCATAACTTATGCTAGCTATCATGCTAACTTAAAACTTTTTCATCCGTTATCCATGATTTCAATCTTAACTATCCTTTTTCTTCTTATCGTGGTTTCATTTTCAAGAACAAATATCCTTATTGCTTTAGTTATAATTATTTATCCATACATTTCAAAACTAATAAATTTTAAGACTCAGCTATTTTTAGTTTCTTTTCTTGTAATTATCCCCGTTTTTTTTGGATCATTTCTTAATGTTGCCATACCAGAAGAAGGGGCAAGTGATTTTCTTTCGAAAGTATTAAATTCCTATAGTGAAGTAATTGTTAGAGATTATAGAGAATCTGATGCATTAGCTCCTGATGCAAACCTTATAAATCTATACTGGCGGTCTCAGGAGGCATTCTTAGGATTGGCTAAATATCTTGAGGGACAATCTCTTGAACTTATTTTTGGTCAGGGTCTTGGGTCTTATGCATCAGCAGAAGGTATATTTGAAAATAAGTTTCAACAAATACCTTTTTTTCATAATGGTTTTATAACAATACTTCTTAAGTCCGGACCTCTAGGAATTTTGCTATTTTTTCAATTTCTTTATCTTTTTGTTAGAAATACATTTTCTTCTGGATTGAGTAGCAAATCTGAAGATAATTTCATAAAAATCATAGCACCCAGTATTGTTTTTATAACTATCTTAAAAACTTTTTTTATTATGGGTTTTTATACTCCTGAGTCACCAGTTTTATTGCTGACGCTTATTGGTGTAGTTCTTAAAAAATGCTCGGACAAGGATAAAGTAAGAATATAATCTGAAGTAGGTATATAACTATGAAAATATTTCACTTTATTTTAGGAAAAGCTAACAAAGAAAGAGCCAATGGAGTGAACCAAGTTATATCTGGCTTGTGTAAATATTCATCTTTGAATGGTGCATCAATAAAAGTAATTGGTTTTGCAAGTAATTCGACCTATGAGGGCGAAATTATTGATAGAGATAATTTTGCTGTTAAAGTTTTTTCTTTGTATAGACCACTGTTCCTAAAAAACTTATTAGAGTATATGAAATGGTCTGATGTTATTCATTTGCATGGGTTGTATAATTTTCAAAATATATTAGTTGCAATGCTAGCTAAAAGAATTGGCAAACCTTATGTTTTAACTTTGCATAATGGTTTATCACCTAGCATGTCATCAATTAAAAAAAAATTATTTGATTATTTCATTCAAAAAAAGCATATTGAAAAAGCTGCTGCCATTCATATCCTTGCGTTAGAGGAATCTTCAGAGATCTTAAATAGATTTAGCCCAAAGAAATTTATCTATGCCCCAAACGGAATTGATTTAGATGATATGAAGCATATAAATGTAAAGAAAAATTTTGATATAAGCCAAAAGAATGAAATTAAAATTGGTTTTCTGGGAAGAGTTAGCAAAGAAAAAAATATTTATAATTTGGTAGAAGCTCTTGAGCAAGTTCAATTCGACAAAAAAAATATAAAGTTTGTTATTGCAAGCCCAGATTCAAAATATCTAAAAACAATACTCAATAAAAATACTAAACTTAACATTGATTGGGTTGGTCCCAAATATGGAGATGATAAATATAATTTTATTAGATCATTAGATTTATTCGTTCATCCGTCTAAAGCAGATGTTTTTTCGATTGCAGCAATGGAAGTTTTGTCCATTGGTACACCTTTGGTTATTACTAGATCTTCTAAAGCTGCTCATTTTTTTAACACAAATAGCTTTTTTATGTCAGAACCTACAATATTTGGATTAAGACTTGCCATAGAAGAAGCTCTTATCAATAACAATATATGGGAAAGTCATTCTGCTAATGGCCACAGACTAGTTGAAAGCACATTTAATTGGAACTCTGCAAGTTTAAGCCTTATAAAAGGCTATAAAGAGATTTTAGAGGAATAAAATGTTTGTAAATAAAAATATCAATACAATCTTCAAAGAGACGCTCATTAAAGAATTCCAAGCCATATTAGTGAGAGGAGAGATAAACAGATTGGAAGGTAAAAGTGATATAGATGTTGTAATTCCAAAAGATAATTTTATACACGCATCTAATTTTTTTATATCAAAAATGCAGAAGAGTAATTGGAAATTAATATCCTATAGAAAAATTCCATATTTGATTTCAATAGTTATTACCAATCCCGATTTACATAAATTGGAGTCAATTAAGATTGATTTTTTTGACGGAGTGGGCTGGTGTGGAGAGGTGAATAAAGACTTTGAAAGAGATTTTTTTAGTTCAAATTATGATAAGTCGTTTTTATCATCTGCAATAACTCTTATACATAAGTTGACTTATGCAGGCCATCTATCTGAAAAGGATATCAGTAGAATTAAACATGATATTCATGATGCTATAAATTTCTTAAGTATTAGTGATCTTATATCAAAAGAAGTAGTTTTAAAAAAGCAGAAAATTTCTTTTATAAAAAAATGGCATTTAAGGTTTCGTCTATCTGGTCATAGTTTATTCTTTTTTCCTTTGTGGGTTCTTCGAATTTTGAAAAAAATTATTATTATTAAGTTTTTGCCTATAAAGAGTTATCAAAGAATAATATTTATTGTTTGCAGTGACAGCCAAGTTAAAACTATAAAAAATCAATTAATATCTTTATATGCTTCTTCAGGTGACCAAATTCAACCAAAGCTATCTTTAGAAACATTTATTTCTGATAAAAATATTAATAGTTCATCAAGTACAATTAATTTTTATTTAAGCTTAATTAGTAACAAGATTTATTCTTACAATAAAAATTTATTTTTATTAATCAATGCTAATAAAAAATTCAATATTTTTAATATGTTTTTTGTTAAGTTTGGTAAATTAATTAATATATCATTGATAAATTCTGATGTGTGCCTAACTAAATTAGTTAATGAAATTGACATCATTATTAGCCAACATATTAAACTATACAAATGAAAACTGTACTTGTGTCATGTTATGACATTAATCCTTTTAAGGGCTCTGAATCAGGTACAGGATGGAATTTTTCTTATGAAATTTCTAAGAATTACAAAGTTATAGCTATTACAAGAGAGAACAATAAGGGCAAGATAGATGAATTCATTGATAAATTTAATGTTGATGTTTCCAACATTTCTTTCGAGTATTATGATCTGCCTTATTATCTTAGATTTTGGAAAAAAGGTAATAGAGGCTCATTCATTTACTATAATTTGTGGCAAATAAGCCTTCCTTTGTTTATTTTAAAAAAAAGACTTAGATTTGATTTTACCCAGCATATCAATTTTCATGCTGATCATGTTCCAAGTTTCTTATGGGTTTTAGGAAAACCATTTATATGGGGCCCTGTTAATCATAATGAGCCAATACCAAAATTTTTTATTAAATCAAATTTTTTTTTAATTCAAGATAGATTTAAATTTCTATTAAAGTGGCTAAGATGGAACTTAGATCCATTTTTAATTTTATGCAAGAACCAAGCAGCCCTTGTTATAGGCTCTAGTATTGCAGTAAAAAAAAGACTCAAGATTAAAAAAGAAAAGTTCAAATTACTTTCAACTGTCTCCTCAGAAATACCAAAGTCTAAATTTGAAAAAGAAGAAATTATCTACGCTAATAAGAAATTTACTATTTTATCCGTTGGTAGACTGGTACCCATCAAATCTTTTGATATTTCAATCAAATCATTTGATCTTTTTTACAAAAGATTAAGTCATGACCAAAAAAAAATTGTTCAGCTAAAAATTATTGGCTCAGGACCATTAAAAGAAGATCTTGTTAAGCTTGCAAACAAGCTCGAATCTAAAAGCAGTATTCATTTTATTGACTGGATTGAACAATCTGATTTATTCAATCTTTATATGTCATCCAATATCATGCTGGTTCCATCACATGAAGGAGCCGGTGCAGTTTTGGCCGAGGGTCTTTCATATGGGTTACCAATTATATGCTTTAATGGATATGGATCTGGTGAGATAATCGACAAAAGCTGTGGAGTAAAAATTGATATTAATAGCAAATATAATGCTAAAAAGTTATTTGCTGATGCAATTGAAAATTTGTATAAAGATAATGATTTATATTTAAAATTAAGTTTTGGCGCGCAGAAAAAATTTAACAAAGAACTAAGCTGGGAAGTTAAAGGCAAAACATTAGATGCCTTTTATAAAGAGACTATTTTTAATGAATAGAAATAAAACAATAAATGTCATTATATTAAATTTCAATAACTCAAAAGATACATTAATGCTTGTAAATGATTTGATTCTGCAGAAAAAAGTGGATTTAAATATAATCATTGTTGATAACTGTTCAACTGATAACTCTTATCAAACTCTCAGGGAGTCAATTAAGCATGACAAAATTAAACTTATTAAATCAGATACAAATGGAGGCTATGCTTCTGGTAACAATTATGGATTAAGATCTTTAGATCAAGATAATAACAACTACCTTGCTATCCTCAATCCAGATATTCAGATTACTGATCAATTACTTTTCTATAATTTAGTACAGAGATATGAATCACTTGATGATGTTGGTTTGATATCACCAGCAAGTATTAATGAAAAAAGCGTCATAAATCAATATTGTGCAAAAAAATTACCCACATATTTCGATGAAATATTATCCTCATTTTTAATTTTTTCAAAAATTATTGCAAAAAAAAATAGCTATAACTTTAAGAATGCTCCCAAAAACTTGTCAGTGGAGATCTTATCTGGATCATTTTTATTTACCAAATTTGATTTTTTTTACGATTTAGGATTTTTTGATGAAGGTACATTTTTATTTTGTGAAGAAAGAATTCTTTATGAGAAAATATCAAAAGCAAATAAAAAAAATTATCTTATTTGTGATCTGAATATTAAGCACTTTGCCTCAACTACTATAGGTGCAATATATACAAATATTGATCAAATTAAGATTTTTCATAATAGTCTACTTTACTATATAGAGAATTATCTTTTTCTTGGAAGAGCAAAGGCATTATTCTTAAAACCTTTTCTTAATTTCATGATTTTTCAAATGAAAATAATCAAGATTTTGAAAAGTATAAAGTGATATCGGTTATAATTGGCTTAACATTCTGTAAAATTACTTAAATTCAAGGTACTTTATGTTTGACAATAATATTATTTTTATCTCTGGGGGTACTGGTTCATGGGGAAATGAGCTTGTAACACAACTTCTTGAAAATCACTCTCCAAAAGAAGTTCGAATATATTCTAGGGGAGAGCATAAGCAAGTTGAAATGAAATCTACATTTAAAAATGACTCTCGGCTTAAATTTGTAATAGGTGATATTCGAGATAAAAATATACTTACTTTAGCTATGAAAAATGTTGATTATGTATTTCATCTAGCAGCTTTAAAACATGTCCCTGTTTGCGAAGAAAATTCTTGGGAAGCGGTATTAACAAATATTTATGGAACGCAAAATATTATTGAATCTGCAATTGAAAATAATGTAAAAAAAGTAATTGACATATCTACTGACAAGGCTGTTGATCCTTTCAATCATTATGGAGTTACTAAAGCCTGTTCAGAAAAAATGATAATCAATGCTTCCCATAATTACATTACCGATACCAAATTTGTATGTATTAGAGGAGGCAACGTTTTAGGGACTAATGGAAGTGTTATACCTTTATTTAAATCACAAATTATTTCTGAAAATACCATTACAGTTACCGATCCCTCAATGACAAGATATCTAATGAGCAAAAGTGAGGCAATAAAACTAGTTTTTGAAGCGGTAAAAAGGTCAATTGGTGGAGAAGTCTTTGTAATGAGAATGCCAGCAACTTCTGTTGAAAATATTGCAAAATCGATGATAAGTATTTTTGGCAATTCAGAAACTAAAATAAATATTATAGGCTCTAGACCAGGTGAAAAGCTTGATGAAGTTTTAGTTTCTCGAAATGAATCACCTTATACTAAGATTATTGATGATACTTATTATGTTGTATTGCCTCAAACAAAAGAGAAAACCATTGAAGAAAGTTATTCTGATTTTAAACTTATAGAAACTGAAGAATTTAATTCTAGAAATGCAACACAGATTGGTGAAACTGAGCTTACCAAAATACTTAAAGGCGAGCAGTGGCTTGTATGAAAGTAGGCATTACTGGAAGTAGAGGCTTTATAGGCTCTGTTGTAAAGAATGACTTAGTAAAAAAAAAAATTAAATTAATTAACTTTGATTGTGATCTTACATCAAAGAAAGAAATCCAAGAATTAATAAAAGAAAGAGGGTTACCAGACATTCTAATTCATTTTGCTGGGCGTTTTTCTACTGATACCTCTCTTCTAATCAAAGACAATCTAATATCAACAATAAATTTGCTTGAAGTGTTTGCAAATAATAATAAAAATGTTCACATTATATTTAGCTCTTCAGGAGCCATCTATGGAGACTCTGGTAAAGAACCAATTAATGAAAAGCATAATAAAACCCCTAATACATCATATGGACTTATAAAATTAATGTGTGAACAAACTATTCATTACTATGAAAATTTAAACAAATGTAGATACACAATTTTGAGATTTCCCTCTGTTTATGGACAAAACAATAATAAAGGAATCGTTTACGAATGGATAACTTCAATAAACAAAAAAAATGAAGTATGCATAAGAGGAGACGGAAATCAGTATAGAAGCTTTTTAGATGTTGATGACATACCTATAGCAATATCAAAAATAATCGAAGAAGAAATTTATGGTGATTACAATTTATCAAATTCAAAATCATATAGCCTTAATGATTTAGCAAAAATATTTGTTGAAAAGTTTAAATGCAACGTAGTTTATAAAGATAAAGACCTACAAAACAATCTTCAGAGCATGGTTCTTTCATCAGAAAAAATGAATAATGATATTGCATGGCATCCTAAAAAAAATATTGAATCGTTTTTAGATAAACAAATATAATTTATGAAAAACTTAGAATTAAGTGATATAGATATCATTAATAAGATCACTGTTTCAGAGAGTATTACAGAAAGCTATAATGAAAAATTCACTTATGTTTTGAATAAAGATGGCACAATTAGATGGCTATATCCAAGCAATCTCAAAAATCCATCTTTCTTAAGTTTTTATAATTCTTCAACATTCCGTTCAAAAATTTTCATATGGCTAACAATTTTTCTTTATAAAATAAGAATATTTAATTTATTTTTTGGAACAAACATTAGTTTATTAATTCATAGAAATAGTTTTGTTGATAAACTTATAAAAAATAAGAAATACGAGAATTTCTCAATTTTTTTTGGAACTGTCGGCGCTAATAAAAAAATTATATTTAAACTTTTAAAAGTTGATAGCTCATCAAGCTATATTAAATATTCTATTTCAAAAAAGTCCTCCGAACTTATAGATAATGAATCATTTTATTTAAAAAAAATTCTTAAAACTAATAAAAAAAATCTTTTTGTCCCATCTGTTATAAATGAAAAAAAGAGTATTATGGTGGAGTTATCTGATATAAAAATTAAAAATTCAATTCAGTTATCAAATCTTGAAAATATTCACATAAATGCAGCAATTGAAATTAGCTCGCATTTTCAAAAATATAATAGTTGGGATGATATAAAAAATTCATATGAATTTAAAAATTTGTTTAATGCATTTACGAATTTTAAATTAGGGAACAATTTTTTGAATTCAAAGCAGCTTTCTGCCTTTAGTGAACTGGCTTTGAAAAATTTAGAATTTATAAACACAAGCGATCAAGTTTTATGCTCACTTTCTCATGGTGACTTTACGCCATGGAATATGTATATTTGCAAAGAAAAAGTTTATGCATTTGATTGGGAATTAGCTAGTACTAACAAGCCTGTTTTATTTGATTTATTTCATTTTATTTTTCAATCAAAGACTCTTCTTGGTAATAAATCTTATAATCAATTTAAAAAAGAAATAACAAATCTTAATAAAAATAGTATTTTGAAAAATTTTTGCGAAGACAAAAAAGTAAATTTAAATAAGAATTATCTTTTTTATTTACTATTCATATCATCCTACTATTTAGAACTTTATTTGAATCAAGAAAAAATTCATATTCAAGCATATTGGCTTTTTGATAATTGGAATTCAGCTTTTAAAGATTTTCTTGATAACGAAGGTAATATATTTTATGACTATTAAAATAATTACTTTCTCAGGAGTAGATGGAGCAGGAAAAAGCACTCTTATTGAATGTGTTAATAAAGAACTAAAATCTAATGGTTATCGTGTGATTAAAAAGAGATCAAGACCTGAAATTTTACCAATATTGAGCTCATTTAAATATGGAAAGAGAAATGCTGAAAATAGGGCAACCATTGCTCTGCCAAGATTAGGTGGAAATAGATCAAGATTTACTTCATTTTTGAGATTCGCATATTATTTTCTTGATTATGTTATCGGGCAAACTTTTATAAGAATCAAGTATCGAAGTAATAAAGATATTTTAATTTATGATAGATACTACTTTGATTACATTATTGATCCAATAAGAGCAAATATTGTATTGCCCAAAAACTTTATTAATTTTTTTTATAGGTTTATTGATAAACCAGATTTAAATATTTTTTTATTTGCTCCATCATATGAAATTTTTAAGAGAAAAAATGAGCTTGATGAAAAAACTATAAATATACTCACTGAAAATTATAAAAAATTATTTACAAATTTAGATAAAAATCGTAACGAGAGGTATTTAATTATTGAGAATATATCATTAGAAAAATCTAGCTCAGTTATAATTAAACATATAAATGAAATTTTATGATTAAAAATTTAATAGAAAAATATATAAAGAAAAATAAAAATAATTCTTTTAGTTTCGATCCAGTTATTTCAAACACATTGATATTCAGCCTTTTATTTTCTAAAAGCATTTCTTTCTTGAGAGGGTTAAGGTTTTTACCTACGAACCAAAAACTAAATATGATTTTTGTTGGAAAAAAACTTAGACTTTTAAACAAAAGTAAAATTTACGTAGGCAATAATGTAAACATTGGTGAATATGTCACTTTGAGTGCATTAGGTAGAGAGGGAATTAAAATAAATGATAATGTAAGCATTGGCTCTTTCTCACAATTGATTATTTCAACTTCATATAACAATATTGGAAGTTATATTGTTTTAGGAAAGAATGTTGGTTTTGGTGAATTTTCTTATCTTGGAGGGGCCGGCGGTTTAGAAATAGGAGATGATACTATAATAGGCCAGTATTTTAGCGCTCATCCAGAAAATCATAATTTTAAAAAAAATGATAAGCCAATAAGGTTACAAGGCGTTACTAGAAAGGGTATAAAAATTGGTAAAAATTGCTGGATTGGTTCAAAAGTAACTATTTTAGATGGTGTAAATATCGGTAAAAATTCTGTGATAGCATCTGGAGCAGTCGTAAATAAGTCATTTGGTGATAATGTAGTTATTGGTGGAGTTCCTGCCAAGATAATTAAAGAGATATAGAAATATATGTTTAAGTATAAATGTTGCCCTTAAATGAAAAAACATAAGCCAAAAAAGATTATTTTTATTCAGTTAAATAATGATCTAAGTGGCAGCACTAAAGTCTTGTCTGATATTGTTGATGTTGCTAACTCTATTAATTTGAGTAGTGAGCTTCACGCATCAAACTCTTATTCAGTTGGATTTTTATCAGATAAAGAAAACATGAGTAGCACTTACTTTTACAAAAGATTTGATAATAAATTTTTAACTTTATTCTCATATGCCATATCACAAGTAATTTTATTTTTTCAAATGTTGAAGTATTTCAGGACTGACTGTATTTTTTATATTAATACCATGATGCCATTTGGTGCAGCTTTAGCTGCAAAAATAATGGGTAAATATGTAATCTTTCATATTCATGAGACTTCAATACAGAAACTTTTAAAGTTGTTTTTAAGATTTATTATAAAACTTACAGCATCTGAGCTAGTATATGTTTCAAAGCATCTTGCGCAAAATGAAAAATTCAAGGGAATTAAATCAAAGATCATATATAACTCCTTATCCAGATCTCTAGAAATTGATGCAAAAAAAAATAATTATATTTATGATAATTCATCATTTATTGTTTTAATGGTCTGCTCTTTAAAAGACTATAAAGGCATAAACGAACTAATAGAGATATCAAAATTCTGTGAAAAAAATATCAATATAAGTTTTGAAATAGTCTTAAACGCCAATTCTCAAGAGATATCAAAATATTTTAAGAATAAAGTTATTTCGGATAATTTAACAATTTATACTAAACAGTCTGACTTAGTTCCATTTTATAAGAGAAGTCAATTAGTTCTAAATCTTTCTAGAATAGATGAATGGATTGAAACGTTTGGCCTCACAATACTTGAAGCTATGGCATTTGGTATACCTGTTATTGTTCCTCCAGTTGGAGGCCCAACTGAAATTGTAAGAAATGAAGTAGATGGGTTCCAGATTTCATCTTACAACACAAATGAGATTGCTGAGAAAATTATAGAACTCTCAAAGAATAATAATTTATGTTACAAAATCTCAAAAAATTGCATCGATAGATCACATTATTTTAGTTTCAACACTTTTGAAAAAAAAATTAAAGAAATAATTTCTTGAAATGAAAAAATGTAAAAAAACACTTTATATTGTTGGCACAAATGGTTTAGGTACTAATTATGGCGGCTGGGATAAACTGTTATCGAATCTAATTGATTTTCTTTCCGAAAAATACGACATATATGTCTATACCAGTAGTTATGAAAACATAGAAATAGCTGAAAGTTATCAAGAAGCTAAACCAATAATAATAAATTTAAAAGCAAATGGTTATCAAAGTATTTTTTATGATTTTGCTTCCATGATTCATGCGACATATAAAAAAGCAGACATTATTTTAGTATTGGGTCTATCAGGCGGAATATTCTTCCCTATTTTTAAGTTTTTTAACAGCAAAGTAGTGCTTAATCCTGATGGTGCAGAATGGAAAAGAGCCAAATGGAATTTCTTTATAAAAAAGTTCTTGATGATTTCTGAAAGAATTGGTATTAATTCTGCAGATTATGTGATTTCAGATAATGCAATTATCAGAGAAGAAATCTTCAAGAACTATGGAATTAAATCTGCTTTGGCTGAGTATGGTGGTGACCATGTTAAAAATATAGAAATAAAAGATAAAACTCTTAAAAAATATAATCTAACTGTAAATGATTATGCATTCAAGGTTTGCAGAATTGAGCCTGAAAATAATTTGGACATGATTTTAGAAGCATTTATTGAAACTAATATCAAATTAATTTTAATTGGAAACTGGAATAACAGTAACTATGGAAAAAATTTAAAGCAAAAATATTCAAACTATATAAATTTATTACTACTCGACCCTATTTATGATCAAGGGACTTTAGATGAATTAAGAGGAAATTGTAAAATTTACATGCACGGTCATAGCGTTGGAGGTACTAATCCATCTTTAGTTGAAGCAATGCATTTAGAACTATGCTGCATGGTTTTTGACGTAAATTACAATCGAGAAACCACGCATCATAAAGCTATCTATTTTAAGGACAAAAATGACTTGGTAAAAAATTTAAAATTACTCTGGAATGATAAAGATAAAATAGATCAAGTAAAAAAAGATATGTTCAAAATAGCTTGTGAAAAATATACATGGAAAAGAGTTATAAGTTTATATGAAAACATTTTCAATAATATTTGACTAAGTATTATTTAGTGTTTCAAATTACTTGTAAGTTATAATACCGCTTAAAAAAATAAAAACTCATGAAAATATTTATCACAGGAGGAGCAGGTTTCATCGGAAGCTCTCTAGTAAAATACATTATTAAAAATACTGATGATATTGTCATTAACATAGATAAACTGACTTATTCTGGAAATCAAGATTCATTAAGAGAAGTTGAATCAAATAAAAACTACTTTTTTGAAAAAATTGATATATGCAATAGGGAATCTCTCAGAAAGGTTTTTTTAAAATACAAACCTGATGCTTTAATGCATCTTGCTGCTGAAAGTCATGTCGATAGGTCGATAGATGATCCGTCTCCTTTTATAAACACAAACATAATTGGTACCTATAATCTTTTAGAAGAGACTAGAAATTATTTTAAATATTTAACAAAGGAACAAAAAAAGATATTTAAATTTCATCATATTTCAACAGACGAAGTTTTTGGAGATCTGACTCTCAAACAAGAACCATTTAATGAATCAACACCATATGCACCTTCATCACCTTACTCAGCAAGCAAGGCAGGTTCCGATCACCTAGTAAGGGCTTGGGGAAGGACATATAAACTTCCTGTAACAATTACGAATTGCTCAAATAATTATGGTCCATTTCAATACCCAGAAAAATTAATACCATTAATGATAATAAACGCTCTTCAGGGCAAAAAATTACCAATATACGGTAATGGCACAAATATAAGAGACTGGCTTTTTGTTGAAGATCATGTCAAAGGCCTTGTAAAGGTTCTTAAAACAGGTGTTTCTGGTCAAGATTACAATATTGGTGGTAACAACGAGATGAAAAATATTGAGGTTGTTGAACAAATTTGTACTATTCTTAATAAGCTTGTCGAAGATAAGCCAAAAAATGTTAATGATTTTAAGGACTTAATTATTTTTGTTGATGAAAGGCCTGGGCACGATTTAAGATATGCAATTAATTCAACAAAAATAAAGAATGATTTACTATGGACTCCCGATGAAACTTTTGAATCAGGATTATACAAAACAGTTGAATGGTATCTTAATAATAAGGCTTGGTGGCGAAAGATTTTAGAAGATTTGAATGAAAAAAAAATATAAAAAATGAATAAAAGAAAGGGAATTGTTCTAGCTGGGGGTTCAGGTACTAGGCTGAACCCAATTACATTTGGCGTATCGAAGCAATTATTGCCAATATATGACAAACCAATGATTTACTATCCATTATCGATATTAATGCTAGCTAATATCAAGGAAATATTACTAATATCTACACCGGAAGATATCGATAACTACAAAAAATTACTTGGAAATGGAGAACAATTTGGAGTTTCAATTAGTTATAAAATTCAAGACCAGCCTAATGGGCTAGCTGAAGCTTTTTTGATTGGTGAAAAATTTATTGGAGAAGATCAGGTAGCATTAATACTTGGCGATAACATTTTTTATGGTCAAGGTTTTTCTAAGATACTCAATGAAGTTAGTAATAAAGGTGGAGCTTCAGTTTTTGGCTGTTATGTTAATGATCCTGAAAGATTTGGAGTGGCTGAATTTGATAGCAATAATAAAATAATTTCTATAGAAGAAAAACCTAAGAAAGCAAAATCAAACTATGCAATAACTGGTCTTTATTTTTATGATAACAGTGTGATTATGAAGGCTAAATCTTTGAGTCCATCAAAAAGGGGCGAATTAGAAATTAGTGATATAAATAATCTCTATCTTGGTGAAAACAAACTCGATATTAAGTTGCTTGGTAGAGGTTTTAGTTGGCTTGATACAGGAACATGTGAGTCACTTTTTGAAGCTGGTCAGTTTGTGAAAAATGCTCAGAAAGGCAGAGGTTTGAAAATTGCTTGCCTTGAAGAAATATCTTATAGAAATGGTTGGATTACAAAATCAAAATTATTATCACAAGCAGAAAAAAACAGCAAAACTGATTATGGAAAATATCTTTTAAAAATAGCAGAATCACTAGAAATATGAAATTTATAAGGTCAAAGTTAGATGGATGCTATTTGATACAACCTGACGTTTTTAGTGATGAAAGAGGTTTTTTTTTAGAGTCATATAATATAAAAAAGTACTCAAGCATTATTGGTGAGGAAATTAATTTTGTTCAAGATAATCATTCAAAGTCATCAAAAGGTGTACTAAGAGGTCTTCATTTTCAAAAGAAAAACCCTCAAGGAAAGTTAGTAAGAGTGGTTGATGGTGATGTTTTTGATGTTGTCGTAGATCTTAGAGAGAATTCTAAAACATTTGGACAATATGAATCATTTATTCTAACTTCTAAAAATAATTTTCAATTATGGGTGCCTAGAGGGTTTGCTCATGGATTTCAGGTTGTTTCTAAATCTGCAGATTTTTTATATAAATGTACAGATTATTACGATCCTATGGATGAGGGTTGCTTAGCATGGAATGATAAAGATCTAGACATAAAATGGCCTATAAAAGAACCAATCTTGTCTCTAAAAGATAGCAAAGCACTTTCTCTTTCTGAAATAAAATGAGTAAGATCCTTGTTTTAGGTTCTAACGGTCAAGTTGGAAAATGTTTATGTGAACAAATAGATCCAAAAGTAAATGATGTTATTTCAACATCTAGAGATGAGCTTGATATCACCAATAAGAATGAGCTTTATTCGATCATAACTAAAAACAAGCCAAATGTGATAATTAATGCAACTGGATATACTAATGTTGATTTAGCAGAAGATAATCATCAGGAAGCTAATGAACTTAACAATATTGCGGTTTCAAATGTTGCAAAATTTTCAAAAGAAATTGGCGCACTGTTTATTCATATCTCAACAGATTACGTTTTTGATGGGTCTTCTGATATTCCGTATGATGAAAAATCAGACACTAACCCAATTGGTGTTTATGGGAAGACAAAATTACTTGGAGAAAATGAAATAATATTATCTAATTGCAAATACATTATCTTAAGAACGTCTTGGGTATTTTCCGAGCATGGAAATAACTTCTTAAAAACTATAATCAAGCTTGCTGAGGCAAAAAATTAATTAAAAGTAATTGAGGATCAATTTGGCAGTCCTACATATGCAAGAGATATAGCCTCCACAATAATAAGCTTAATTGACTACTACAAAAAAAATAAACTCGAATCAGAAATTATTCATTTTTCTGGAGATAAAAAATGTTCATGGTATTTTTTTGCTAAGTCTATTGTCTCTAGTGCAAAGAATTTTGGATTAAATGTTACAGAAGACATATCTCCAATAAATACTGAAGATTATTTAACAAAGGCAAAACGTCCAAAAAATTCAGTTTTGTCAAATTTAAAAATCAATTCAAAGTACAATATAAAATCTTCTGACTGGATGGCAGGAGTTGATAAATCCATAGAATTTTTAATTAAAGAAAATGAATAAAGGTAAAGTTACAATTATTGGGGCTGGTTTTGTTGGAATGTCAATGGCAACCTTGTTTGCTAAACATAATCAAGTGCATATTTATGATATCAATGAGGATGTAATTGATTCTATTAATCGTCAAGAGTCCCCAGTATATGATTTATCTATTTCAAATTATTTTGAAAGATATATAAATAATATATCTGCATCTTCTCAAATATGTGATATTCCAAATAATTCAGATTTTTACATTGTTTCAATTTCAACTGACTACGATAAAGATTCTAATTTATTGAATGTTTCCGGAGTTGATGAAACCATTAAGTTAATACTAGATCTGAATAAAGAGGCGATGATTATTATCAAATCAACCGTGCCAATTGGATTTACTGACGGAATGAAAATTAAATATCAATCTAATAATATTATCTTCTCACCTGAATTCTTAAGAGAAGGCAGTGCGCTGGAAGATAATTTAAACCCGTCAAGAATAATAATTGGTGGTGATGAAATAAATTCAAAATTATTTGTAGAAACATTGCTGAAATGTACACAAAAGAATAACCCACCATTAATTTATATGAAAGCAAATGAAGCGGAAAGTGTGAAGCTTTTTTCAAATGCATTTCTTGCAATGAGAGTTGCTTTTTTCAATGAATTAGATACGTTCGCTTTAGCTTCAAAAATGTCTTCACAAAAAATTATTAATGGAGTCTCAATGGATGAAAGAATAGGTAATTATTATAATAATCCATCATTCGGATATGGCGGGTATTGTTTGCCAAAGGACTCAAAGCAACTACTAGCAAATTTTAAGTCCATACCTCAAGATTTGATTCAATCCATAATTGAATCAAATAAAAAAAGAAAGTCTTATATGGTGGAAGTAATTATTAATAAAAACTGTAAGAATGTCGGAATCTATAAACTTTCTATGAAAAAAGGTTCAAAGAACTTCAAAGAATCTGCAATTTTAGACATTATTAATGAATTGCAAAACCACAAAGTTAATATCTCAATATATGACCCAAGCGTTAACAAGAGGTCAGTAAATAATGCTGCTGTGATTTCAGATCTGAGCAGCTTTAAAAAGAAATCTGACATCATCATAGCAAACCGATTTGATGATGAGCTAAAAGATGTCTCTGATAAAGTATTTACAAGAGATGTTTTTAGAGAAAATTAATTATGATAAATATTACTAGAATTGAAAATTCAGATCCATATAATAAATTTGCTGAGCTTTATGAGCAGGCTTTAAGAAACAATCAATCTCAGCCAGAAGCTATGGTAATTTCTTCTTTTGATTCTAGTTCGCAAGAGGTTGACTCAAGATTTGTAAATCTAAAATATGTGATAAAAAACGAATGGACCTTTTTTTCAAATTATAATTCTCCTAAATCTGCTCAATTCAAATCTCATGATCAAATATCCTGTGTATTTTATTGGAATAAAATTGATACCCAGATCAGATTAAAAGCAAAGATTGGCCGTGCCGATATTAACTTATCAAATAAGCATTTCAATGAGAGATCAAAAGAAAAAAATGCTCTAGCAATCAGCTCAATGCAATCAAAAAAAATATCATCTTATCAAAAAGTCTTAGTTAACTACGAATATGTATTTAAAGATATCAATAACTTTAAAAAAAGACCTGAATACTGGGGGGGCTTTACATTCGTACCTTTTTATTTTGAATTTTGGCAAGGTCATGAATCTCGAATCAATAGAAGGCACACATATATCCCCAGTAAGAATAATAATAAAGAGTGGATAAAATCTACATTACAACCCTAAAATTTTAAAAATTATTTTGAGATATATTAAAATTAGTTTAAAATCACCGAAAATGCTTATCATTAAAATCTATTCAAAATCTATTCAGAACAGTTCAGTATAATCTTAATGCTAAATTTTAAAATTAATATATAAAAGGCTCCATCATAGCTACCAAAGATAAAAAAAATACTTTGATCAACGAAAGAATCAAGGCTGATAGCGTAATGCTGATTGATGCAAATGGAGAAAAGAAGGGACAAATTCCATTATCAGAAGCGTTATTACTTGCAAAAGAATCAAATCTGGATTTGGTTCAAGTGTCTCCATCAGGTGCAGATCCGATTGTTTGCAAGCTTCTTGATTATGGAAAGCACCTATTTTCAAAGAAAAAAAGCCAATCACCCTCAAAAGGTAGGTCGAGGAAGACGACATTAAAAGAAATAAAATTTCGTCCATCTACAGATGTAGGCGACTATAATATTAAATTAAAAAAAATTAAAAGCTTTATTATTGGAGGAGATAAGACTAAAATAAGCGTCCGATTTAGAGGTAGAGAAATATTAAATAGCGACATGGGTTTAGGTTTATTAAATAAAATTAAAGAAGAATTAGGCGATATAGCTCAAGTAGATAATGAACCTTCACTGGAAGGCAGGCAATTATTAATGGTATTGTCTCCACTTAAAAAGAAGTAATAATATAAATTATAAAAGTACTAATACAAAATGGGATATAAACTAAAAAAACATTCTGGAGCAGCAAAAAGGTTTAAAAAAACTGGAACGTCAGTTAAAAGCAAAAGTGCTAATAGGAATCATATACTTACAAAACAGTCGACAAAACGTAAAAGACACAACAGAGGACTTAACAAGCTTTCTGGAACCGTTCTTAAAATGGCTTCTAAACTTATTAATTAATTATGGCAAGAGTTACCAAATCAGTTACTGCAAGAGCAAAACATAAAAAAGTTTTAAGCTCTACTAAAGGTCATTATGGTGCTAGAAGCAGGCTGTATAAAACTGCAAAACAATCTAATATAAAATCTCTTCAATATGCATTTAGAGATAGAAAGAATAAAAAAAGAGCCTTCAGATCTTTATGGATTTCCAGGATTAATGCTGCATCTAAAGAAGCTGGAGTACCTTATTCAAGACTAATTTCTGGTATGTCTAAGAATAACATCGCTATCAACAGAAAAATTTTATCTGATCTTGCAATTTCTGATTATGCAACTTTCAAAAAAGTTGTTGAGTTAGCATCTAATTAAGAATAATAATCTAATGTCTTCCAATGTTGACATTAAAGGTCCTAAAATACAGAAGGATACAGGCGCTTATCATCCTATAAATCACATAAAGTATTCTATACTTAAAGTATTAAGTTCGATGAACTTTCAAATTATTGAAGGTCCAGAAATTGAATCTGAAAAATTTAATTTTGACATGTTAAATATTAAAGAAAGTCATCCAGCAAGACAAATGCATGATACTTTTTATATTGATAACAAAGAAAGTTTGCTGAGAACTCATACCTCTCCAGTGCAAATCAGAAGTATGTTAGATAACAAACCACCATTAGCTTTTATTTCGGGTGGAAAAGTCTACAGGAAAGATGATGATGCTACACATTTACCCATGTTTCATCAAATAGAAGGAATATATATTGATGAGGATATATCCTTTGCGCATTTAAAAAACCTAATATATAAGATTATATATTCATTATTTGGCGAAGACATTCAATTGAGGTTCAGACCTTCCTATTTTCCTTTTACAGAACCATCTGCTGAAGTTGATATCATGTCCGAAGATGGTAAATGGCTAGAGGTACTTGGTTGTGGGATTGTTAATCCTGTAGTGCTTGAAAACTGTAATATAGACCCAAAACAATACAGTGGCTTAGCATTTGGATTGGGTTTGGAGAGGATAGCAATGCTTAAACATAAAGTTGGTGACATTCGAGATTTTTACAAATCAAATCTTGATTTTCTTGATCAATTCAAATGAAATTATCATACAGACATTTAGTAAAACATATAGTTCAAAAACCAACCATAACTGAACTCTCAGCTAAATTATTTCAATTAGGCCATGAACACGAAATTCAAGATGAAATTCTTGATATTGAATTCACTCCCAATAGGGGTGACTGCTTGTCTATTAAAGGTTTATTAAGAGATCTTTCTGCATTCTATTCAGTTGAATTTGATATGCCCACATATGACAAACCTATTGATTCCCTAAAAATTAAATTTAAGAATAAGTGCCGTAAAATGTGTCCAAAGATATCTTTTCTAAAGATTGAGATAGAAGACAATATTCAAGATTATAAATCTAATCTAAAAACTTATTTTGAGGACTTAAATAATAAACCCATTAATTTTTTTACTGATGTATCTAACTTTGTAGCATATGAAACCGGTCAACCAACCCATGCTTATGACGCATCTATTTTTAATAATCAGGTTATATTAAAAGAGATCTCAGATTCATATGAATTTACAACATTGCTAAATGATAAAATTTTATTAACAGACAAAAATAATGTTTTTTTTGCAGAAAACGAAATTATTAATCTTGCTGGGATAATAGGTGGCAAAAAATCTGCATGCAACAAAGAAACTAAGACTGCAATAATTGAATGCGCTTATTTTTTACCAGATGCAATTATCGGTAAAACGATTAAATATGATATTAATTCTGAAGCAGCATACAAGTTTGAAAGAGGCGTTGATCCAGAATCACAGGATTTTGTCTTAAGAAGATTTATTAATATAGTAAAGGATCATGTAAAAATAAAAAATCTTCAAATTTGTACATATGATTACACCACAACTCTGCCAATTAAAATTCCATTTAATACAAATGAAATCAATAAAATCTTGGGAACAGATATAAGTGATAAAAAATTTAAGGATATACTATCAAGTCTTAACTTTGTATGTAATGAAAAATGTATAGAAGTTCCCTCATACAGAAATGATGTTAAAACCCAAAATGATCTTGCTGAGGAAATTGCAAGGGTCATTGGTTATGACAATATTGAAGTTAAGAGTTTATCTGTACCTATTTTAAATAATCAATCTAATGAATCATATGAACAAAATATAAAAGGTTTCTTGATAGATAACGGTTTTTTTGAGGTAATAAATTTCCCTTTTGTTTCACAAAGTGACAAAACATCTATTAAAGTTGACAATCCTCTTGATTCAAATAAGGGGTACCTTCGTACAGATCTTGAAAAATCTCTTTTAAATAATCTTTTATTTAATGAAAGGAGACAAAAAGAGATTATTAAATTATTTGAGATTTCAGATGTTTATAACTATAAAAAAGGACAAATATCTAAAAAAAAGAAATTAGCATTAATTGCAACCGGCAGAGTCGCAAAAAATCATAAGGATTTTTCAAAAAAACTGACTTCAGAATTTCTAGAATCAATACTTATTGATTTAATTCCTCAACATCTGCTCAGTTTTAAAAAAATTAACAGAGATAATCTTGATACGAAACTTAAAAATGAAATATTTTTTTTAGAGGTTGACTATGATGAAATAAATACTTCTATTCATAAATATTCTGCAAATTCGAAACCGCCTAAAGAATATATTGAATATAAACCAATTTCAGAACTACCATCTTCAAATAGAGATATTTCATTTTCAATTAAGGATTTTAGTAAGTTAAACAAATTAGAAGAAATTATAAATGGATTTAAAAATGACATACTTAAAGAAAAATTTGTATTTGATTATTTTCATAACAAAAAGAATAACGAGATAAAGCTTGGTTATAGGTTTGTTTTTCAATCAAAAGTAAAAACGCTTACGGATAGTGAAATTAATATTGTTTTAAATGATATAATTATGGAGATATTGAAATTAGAATCAGTGAATATACCTGGGTTTAAGCAATGAATCTTACAAAAAAAACTCTAGCAAAAAAAGTTGGAAACGATGTAAATATTAGCTACACAGAAAGCAAATCGTTGCTTGATTCATTTATTAAAAACATAATCTCATCTTCAAAGTCTGGAAAAGTGAAGATTTCCAGCTTCGGAACATTTAGTTATAAATTTACACCTGAAAGAATAGGCAGAAATCCTAAGACAAAAGAATCACACCATATTTCAAAAAGATATATATTGAAACTAACGACATCAAGTCTTGTTAAGGAGTTATTAAATTGAAAGATATAAAATTTATTAAATTATGTATATATGCTGTTTTATTTTTAAGTTTAAATTCTTTCACCCAAGAGGTTGAATTTGATAAGGAATATCTTGAAAGTTTGCCTGAAAGTATAAGAGGAGATGTTGAAAGAGAACTAGAAAGACAAAAAGACGAAATTGAAAACAAAAAAGTTTTCTTAAATCCGTCATCAAAACTAAATAAGTCAAAAACCGTAATTGAATGGGAAAATTTTCAAAGACAAAATCAACTGCAAGAACAGTCCGAAAGATTTGGGATGCGTTTGTTTCAATCGATGCAAAGCTCTTTTATGCCAGTTAACGAACCAAATTTTGATGCAAATTACATTGTTGATGTTGGAGATGTATTGAACATTAGTATATTTGACCAAGATACGAAAGAGTACATTAAAGAAATAGAAAGTGATGGCACCGTTTTCATACCTGAAGTTGGAAAAGTTTATGTTGCTGGTTTTAAATTGAATGATGCAGTTTCTGATATAAAGAAGCAGATTAATAAAACTCTTTTCAGAGACTCAATAATCTCACTAGAGTCAGTAAGGGATATTCAGATTTTAATGACTGGTGAGATATCATTTCCAGGTATCTATACTTTTAATGGCAATACAAATTTACTTCATGCAATTAGTATGGCCGGAGGCATTACAGAAAACGGAAGTTTTAGAGAAGTGCATGTTAAGAGAAATGGAGAAATCATATCTAAAGTAGATCTTTATTCAGCATTAATTTTTGGAGAAGCTTCTTTTAGAAACTCATTAAGATCAGGCGATTCAATATATATAAATACTGTAAAAAATTTAGTAAGAGCAGGATCAGGATTCAATAGATCAGGCTTATTTGAAATGAAACCTGGTGAAAAAATTTCTGATCTCACCAGATTTGCTGGAGGTCTAAAATCAAGTTTTTTAAACTCAAATAATCTTCTCAACCTTGATAGAGTAAATGTTGACGGATCAATTTCATCCATCAAAAATACTATTGAAGAAATAGGTGATATTGAATTAAAAAATTATGATTCTTTATCCGGAAAAGAAAATTTGGTTAGATCAGTCAGCATTAATGGGGCTGTAAACAGGCCAGGTAAGTATTTTATTTCTGATGATGAGACTCTTTCATCTCTTATACAGAGAGCTGGTGGCTATACCAAAAGTGCTTATCCATATGGAGGCATTCTTTTAAGGGAACAAGCAAAAGATATTGAAAAATATAATATTGAAAAAAGTTATAACGAACTAATAAAATATCTTGTGTCAAGAAAGTCCTCTGGTACCTCTATGGCTGGTGATAGTGTCCTTGGACTACTTTTGTCTGAGATGAAAAATATAGAAGTAAAAGGTAGAGTTGTCACAGAATTTGATTTATTAAAAATAAGATCCAATCCAAATCAAGATACTCTTCTATTAGAAGGTGATTCAATACATATTCCTAAAATGAGTAAAACAGTTTTTGTTTATGGAGAGGTTGCTAATCCTGGTGGATTGATGTACACCGATGATAGTAAAGTAGAAAATTATTTAGATATGGCTGGTGGCACATCCAAGTATAGTGCCGATGCATATATTTATCTTGTAAATCCAAATGGAGTTTCAAAAAGAGTGCATACTTCAAGACTAAGTTTTCTTAATAAAGAATTATCTGTATATCCAGGTTCTGTAATTTTTGTTCCTAGATTATATGAATTCAGAGATGGTATTGAAGCAAGCTCCTTGTATGCGCCTATAGTTAGTGCATTTTCTTTATCTTTAGCTTCATTGTCCGCAATTAGTAATGACTAACTAATTCTAAAATTTAATTTCGTATAAATTGAAATTATCTATATCAAAAATTAAAGTACTAAAAATATTTTTCATAATTAATTTACCATTTTTTTCTAATATATCTTATTCAAGTTACTTAGATTACATATACGTAAATAGGGACGTTTCATATAATACTTTGGGTCAAGCTGGATTAATCATGACCCCGTCTGCTGAAACAAGAGGTCACTCAAGTTTATATTTTACTATGACTAGAAATGAAATATGGAAAATTGGAACTTTGACAGCAACTCCATTTGATTGGCTTGAAGCAAGTTATTTTTATTACAGACCAACTGATATTGTATGGGGAGGAAGAAAAGGTTCATATCTTGATAAAGGCTTTAATGTTAAATTTTCATATACACCAAAAAAATTTAACAAGAAGATATCCTTTGCAGTTGGGTTGGATGATTTTGCAGGAACAGGGGTTTTTTCAAGAGAATATTTAGCTACAACATATAATGGAGATGCATTTAAAATTAATCTTGGCATAGGTTATGGAATGCTGGCTGCTGAAAACTCATTTACAAATCCTCTTTCTCTTATTATTCCGAGTTTTGAGAATAGAGCTAATGTGGATGAATTTCGTTCAGATGATAGTTATGGACAAGGCGGTACTCCCTTATATTCTTTTTGGTTCAGGGGTGATGCATCAATTTTTGGTGGATTTGAGTATTTCATACCACATAGCAATGGAATGAGGTTTAAGGTTGAACTAGACACATTAAATTATTTTGATTTCTCTGTGCCAGGACCAGGTAAACCTCCGCCTACAAGGGATAGCTTTAGATGGAAAGATTCAAATATTAATTATGGACTTACATATCCAACAAAATATGGAAATATCGACCTATCTTATATCAAGGGCAACACTTTAAATCTTTCATTTTCTATTGGCTTTAATTTTAGTAAAAGTATTGTAGAAAAACAAAAATTTGAACCAAAAATAAACTCTATGCAATCCGAGGACAATAGTGAATTATCATTTTATAGAAGTCTTTTAAGCAACTTAAGCAATAATAATATTTATCTTCAAACTGCTGATATAAATGAAAGAGAGTTGTCATTAACTGTTGAATCTGGAGATATAATTAATCCAATTTCTTCTTCATCTAGAACAGCCTACATAGCTAAAGTTATTTCTGAAATTGAAGAATTAGAATTCGATTACATCAATGTTTCAACATTGCAAATAGGAACTGAGGTTAATAAAATAAAATTTCCAACAAATATCTTAAAAATTGACAATTACAGACCACCCTTGAGCCTAATAAAAAAAGATTCAGAAGTCTTAAACCCTGAACCTTTGGACTATCAAAATCACAAATATAGGCCAAAAGTGATGTTCCCAATATTTTTTAATAGCATCATGCCTGAGATAAGAAGTCACATTGGTTCTCCGCAAAAGTTCTATTATGGAGGTCTTGGTGTTGTTCTTAACTCTGAAGTTCAATTCAATAGGAATCTTTTTTTAACATCTAAGATAGGCCATTCAATTTATGATAATTTTGATGAAAAAGCATCGCAACCTGCTTCAAATCTTCCGCATGTTAGAACAGAAATAGTAGATTATTTAAACGGTGCTGAGACCTATTTAACTAAACTAAAGCTAGATTATATATGGTCACCGAAAAAGAATATATTTGCAAAGTTATCTGGTGGTATTTTAGAGCAAATGTATGGTGGTTATGGTGGAGAAATTCTTTATAAACCATTCAATCAGAACTTTGCAGTTGGTTATGAGTTTTACAAAGTAAAGAGAAGAGAATATGACCAAAAATTTAGTTTCTTTGACTATGAAGTTCAAACAGATCATATTAATTTTGCATATTACCATCCTAGTTCACATATATTATTAAAAACTTCTTATGGAAATTATCTTGCAAAAGATACTGGTTTTACACTTGATCTTTCACGAAGAATGCCGTCTGGCTTAAAAATAGGTTTTTTCTTTAGCAGAACCGATGTGCCCTTTGATTTGTTTGGGGAGGGGAGTTTTGATAAGGGTTTTTATTTTCATATACCTAATAATTTGTTTACTAGGGGACAAACAAAAGCATTTACTGGATTTGGTCTTAAAACACTTACTCGTGATGGGGGGCAAAAGCTAAATATTGATAATCCTTTAATTGATACTTTTTATAGAACAACTAAAACAGAAATTGGTGAGGGCTGGTATGAATTTTTACATTAGATTGTTAATAGTTCTATCAATATCTGGATGTGTTGCAGTTGATGTTTCTGACATACCTAGAAATATGAGCAACCTAATTTCTTTTGAAAGGAAGTCTCCTAATGTTAAATTTAAAGCATTGAATGTCCCATCAAGTAATCTAATAATTAGCCATAAAAAAATTAAAAAAAGTTATGAATTAGTTGATAAAAATAATGACTATCTGAGTTGGCATCATAAAAGCATTAATTTAGAAATGCTTAATGGTAAATTTATGAAATCCTATGGTCTTCAAAATGACTTTCAAATTGTTATGGATGAAAAAGATATACCCCACTTATTAAAAACTGGCTCATCTTTCGATGCTTTTATAAGTTTTTCAGATCCAATAACATCGTATTTAAAAATTAGTTATAAATATAAAAAAATTAATCTCAATAAAATTAATATTGATTATCTAGACTTAGATGAGAGTCATACTTTAATTGAAGAAAAGTTTAATGCTACAAAGATTAAATGGAAAGGCAGAAACTTATATTTGCTAAATAAAGATGGAGAGGTTATTTATTCTGAACAACAACTTACGCCGTTAGCAAAAAAAGTTAAATATTATTATAAATAAAAAAGCAGCTGAAAGAGACAGCTGCTTTTTTAAATAAGTTATTATCCTCCGGTAGTAGTTCCGGTAGTGGTTGTACTGCTAGTAGTTGTAGTACTACTTGTTGTTGTAGTTGTGTCAGTGGTCGAACTAGTAGTAGTTGTGTCAGTCGTAGAACTAGTAGTAGTTGTATCCGTTGTGTCCGTTGTATCCGTTGTGTCGGTAGTATCAGTTGTAGAACTAGTAGTAGTTGTATCCGTTGTATCGGTTGTATCCGTTGTATCCGTTGTATCCGTTGTATCCGTTGTATCGGTTGTATCCGTTGTATCGGTTGTATCCGTTGTATCCGTTGTATCCGTTGTGTCTGTAACTGGTGCTGGAGTCGGAGCCGGTGTCGGAGCCGGAGTCGGAGCCGGAGTCGGAGCCGGAGTCGGTGCTGGAGTCGGAGCCGGTGTTGGCGCAGGAGTCGGAGCCGGAGTCGGAGCTGGCGCAGGAGTCGGAGCTGGCGCAGGAGCTTGTGCCCCGTCACCATCATCAGAAGCAGCTAATAAAGCAGCAGCTGCAGCAACTGCAGCAGCAATAGCACCTGGATCTAATTTAGATTCTTCCTTAGCTGATTCCTCAGCAGCATCCTCTGAATCATTACTTTCCTGTGCAAGTGCTTCTGTTGCGAAGAAACCATAAAAGAAACTGAATATAGTGCCCCATAAAACTTTAAATCTTGATTTTATAAACTTTGCCATAGTATTTTTTCCTCTTTATTCCACTACGATATAGTCAATTAAAACACATAAATACAATAATTTGTAAATTTTTGTGTCAAAATATTTAAACATTGTAGCTTAATTTCACCATTATTGTTAAAAAATAATTAGATTTTTATAGTTCATTGATCCTAAATAAATTATAAATGTTTTAATTTCCAAATGAGACTTTTCATTTTGCGGTTTTAATTAAAATAAAATTATGGTCGGGATGGCCGGATTTGAACCGACGACCACTACACCCCCAGTGTAGTGCGCTACCAGACTGCGCTACATCCCGAAAATCATATATAATTAATATTAAGATCTCATTTTATATATTTTTGAATCAAAACATGAAATTATTTTTTATATCTTTTTTGATAATTTTTATTTCAAATTATTTATATCCAGAATCAGATACTATATCTACTTCTAGCGGAAAAATTCAGGCTTTAGAAACAAGTAGAGTATATATTTACGAAGACATTCCATATGCAAAACCTCCAATCGGTGATTTAAGATGGAAAGCACCAAGAGAAATAATATCGTCTAAATTAATCTTACCTAAAGAAAATAATTTTTGTATTCAAAGACCTTCAAATCTTGGTGGAGCTGACGGAGTGGAACCTTTTGTAGGTAGTGAAGACTGTTTATATTTAGATATTTTTGCACCAAAACAAGCATTTGGAGAGAAAATACCAGTTATGTTCTGGATTCATGGAGGTGGTAATACTTCTGGCTTGAAGGACTTGTATGACTTCTCAAAAATGGTAGAAAAACATAATGTAATTGTTGTGCGTGTTAATTATAGATTAGGACCTTTCGGCTGGTTTACGCATCCTTCAATACAGTCATTTCAAAAAGGAGACGATCAGACATCAAATTTTGGAACGCTGGATTTAGTAATGGCATTAAGATGGGTTAAAGATAATATTGCAGCTTTTGGAGGCGATAAAGACAATATAACAATATTTGGAGAATCTGCTGGAGGCCATAATGTTCTCTCTCTATTGGTTTCAAAAAAAGCTAAAGGACTATTTCACAAAGCTATCTCCATGTCAGGCTATACGACATCAATATCAATTCAAGATGCCTTTGAGCCAAGCCTTGAGTCATCAACTTCTAACTATTCAAGCTCTAGCGTTGTAAATAAATTGAATAAAAAATATGCTATTAATACATTTTCTGGCAAAAATTTAACTGAAAAAACAAGAGAAATGCTTTTGTCCCTTTCAAGCAAAGATTTCTTTGAAATTTATCTAGATAGGGAGCCATATGAAGAATTACCACTTCTTACTGCAGATGGTATTGCTATTCCCAAAATAGGTTTGAGAAATGCTTTGTCTCGTAAAGAATATTTAAACAATGTTCCCACCATTGCTGGCTCAAACAGAGATGAGGTAAAGCTTTGGCTTGCAACAGCAAGATATTTCGTTGATCTTGAGTACTCTTTTATAGGCGCTATTTTAAGAATACCAAAAGTAAAATTAAATAATGAATCTTCATTTGAAGCATTTAATTTTTATAGAAGCTCTGCATGGAAAATAAGAGGTGTAGATAATCCCTTAAAATCAATAGCAAATGCTGGAAATAGAAATTTATATGCTTATAGATATGACTGGGATGACCACAGAAGACTTATTGTAGCTAACTTTAAGAAACTTATTGGTGCTGCGCATGCTACTGAAATTCCATTGTTGACTGGTAGTACAGACCTTGTTGGCGGTTATCCATTATCAGACCTTATCTACCCACCATCTATTTCAAAAAGATATACATCAAAAAATATGATGCTATTTTGGACTAATTTTGCAAAAGATGGCTCGCCTGGAGAGTCTACTAATTCAGTTAAGTGGGAGCCTTACTATTCTAAAAATGGAGACTATAATTTCCTTGTTTTGGATAAGAAAAAAAATCTAATGATGAAAGCTGAAAAAAATACATTCAAGTCATTGACAAGTGAACTAATGCAAGACGATAGAATTAATGATTTAGAAAAGTGCGTTATATTGCTTCAAATGTTTACTTATGTTGGCGATGATTTGTATGATAAAAACATAGAAAATTATTCAAAAAAATGTGTGAGAGAAGACTCTGAAAAGTTTCTTAGAGATAATGCAAGTTTTATTGAATATTAGTTTTAGAGATATTCTTTAACTTAAGAACATCAATATCTTTAATGTTTATCATATTAGCAAGTCTTCGAATTAATTTCTCTTCGTCAATATCAAGTTTTCCATCTGCAAATGCAATCATCCACATGAATTCTAATAATGCTAGTTTTTCACTTTTGTTATAGTTATTATTAATATCTTCAACAAATTCATAGAAAGATACACTGTCACTTGAATAGGTTTCAATAATTTTTAATATCTCAGATTCTTTTTTATTAACTTTTAAAGCAATTTTTTTAATCTCTTCCATTAAAACTTTTAACTCATCTTTAGAAATATTTCCATCTATTCTTGCTATTTCGTATGCTAAAACAGATGCTGTTAACTCAATTTCAAAAGAAGAAGAGATTTCTTTTTTTTGTGGAACACTTTTTTTAAAAAAATTAAACATGATTTATTTGCTTTAGTTCTTTAGCCAACAGTATAGCAATTCTCTTTCTTAATGGTTTAAAAAAAGTGGCAACAAATATCATAATATCCAGTCTAATTGATTTTCTTTCTATATAAATTTTGTCGACTTTGGCTAATGTCTCAGGATCACTCATATCATATCCAAGTACTTGTGATAAGCCTGTAATACCAGGCTTTATGTCAAAAACATTATGTATACTTCTGTGATGTCTCAAATCAGATTGCGAGGGCAATCCTGGTCTTGGCCCAATCAGATTAATATCTCCTTTTAAAAAATTTAATATTTGTGGTAACTCATCAACTTTTATTTTTCTTAGAACACTGCCAAAGTTGAGGTAGTGATTCTTATCAATTTCATGTGTACCTTTATCAGGAGTATCATTTTTCATTGTTCTTAATTTAAAAATACTAAAAACATTCTCATGACGACCTAATCTTTTTTGAACAAATAATACAGGCATACCATCCTCAAGAAAGATTAAGACTATTGAAATTATTAAGATTGGAGATATCACTATAAATCCTATCAAAAAAATAAACTTAAGAGCTAGTTCAAAAAGCATAGATATTGCATTATATAGATATATGTTTTTAAAGTAGAATTAAAAATATGAATATTGCAATTACAGGAGCGACCGGATTTATTGGAAATAACCTTAAAGTATTTCTAAAAGAGTTTGATGAAGTAAATTTAATTTTAATAAACCGTACTAAGCAAAATAATAAAACACAAAATGAGTATACTTATGAAGAGTTTTTCAATAAGGAAGTTAACGATAATATTGATATATTTATTCATCTAGCGTCTCCAAATTTTGATAAAGAAAAAAATGGCTTGCTCCATGAAGGGATATTTAATTTAACTAAAAAAATTATGGAAAATTTATATAAATATAACTGCACAAAATTTATTTACTTTAGCTCAGCTAAAGTTTACGGAGAGTCAAGATTTGACAAAGAAACTTTTTTTGAAACAACAAGCACTTATCCAATTAGTGATTATGCAAAAACTAAACTTGCAACAGAGAAATTAATTATTGAGAAATCAAAAAAAGAAAACTTTCATTACTTGATCTTTAGACTTCCTTTTGTTTATGGTGCGGGAATGAAGTCTAATCTCAATATGATCTTTAAAATAATTGAAAAGTCATTACCAGTGTTTGTATTTGATGATGACATGGATATGAAAAAATCTTTTTTGTCTATCCATAACATTAACAATGTCATTAAAATGATCATTGCAAACAAAAGCAGCTACAACCAAATTTTTAATTTAAGTGACCATGAGCCTATTTCGCTCTCAAGTATGATTCGTGCTTATAAGAAAACTACAAACTCTAAGTCCATACTTATAACTATTAATAAGAGAGCATTTGATATATTAAAAAATATACCTATCTTAAGTAGTATCATAAAAAAAGTATTTGGTAATTTTATTCTTGATAACAGTAAAATAAGTAGTTTTTATGATGGCAAACTCATTAGCACATATGAGGGCTTACAACATTATTCAAATACAAAAATATGAACATAAAAATTTTTGCAAATATGCTCAGGAATTTATCAAGAAATAAAAAGCTTGTTGTTCTTCTTTTTGCAGATTTTTGGACTGCTTTTTTGTGCTGGATTATATTTGGACCGCCACTTACATTCTTAATAGCAACAAATTTTTCTGAAAGTCTCTTGACTATCATATATGCAAATATAATAAGCTTTCTAATCCCTGTAATTTTTTTATTCTTGTATTTCTTTGCATTTGGATTCTATAGATCGCTTATGAAATTTTTTGACTCTAAGGATTCTATTTTTAGAGCAATGATTGGTTCGTTTATTTTTGGATTTTCATGGGGAATAGTTTATTTGGCTCAATATGAGATTATGAGAACAACCTTTTTGACTACTGTTATACTTCAATCATTTCTTTTATCTTCAGTTTTATATGCATTTCTGCAGATATCCCGAGATATTGCTAGACTAATTATTTATCCTACAAAAGAAAGCATAGATGCAAAACCAGTTTTAATTTACGGCGCAGGAACTGCAGGCAATGAGCTATATCAATTAATAAAACAAAATCCAAAAATAAAAATAATAGGTTTTTATGATAATTCTTATGATCTTAAAGGCGCATCCATAAATAACATCAAGATATATGGTAAAGATAAGCATATTAAGAAACTTTCAGAAAAGTTTGAGAATCTTGAAATATATCTTGCTATACCAAGTTTAACCATTGAAGAAAGAAGAAAAATAATCAGTAGTCTTGAAAAATATAAAGTGGCAGTCAGAAGTATTCCAGCTTTCCATGAAATAGTGGCTGATGAAAAAAAGATGGCAGAGATACAGGATCTATCAATTGATGATATTCTTCCAAGAAAAAGAGTTGGAAAATCTGAAGTTTCTTATGAAGGTATAACCACTATGATTACTGGTGCCGGAGGATCAATTGGTTCAGAAATTGTTAGACAAATACTCATTGGCAAACCAAAAAAAATAGTACTATTTGAGTTGTCTGAAATCAATTTATATTCAATTGAATCTGAGCTTAATTCTATAAAAAATGCTCAAGGTATCACTACTGAGATAGTTGGCATATTAGGGGATGTAAAAGACCAATCGAGGTTAAATAATATAATGAAATCTCATAATATTGAATATGTATATCATGCAGCAGCATACAAACATGTTCCGATTGTTGAGTATTATGAAAATATTACTGAAGGTATAAAGAATAATGTTTTTGGCACAAAATCAGTATGTGATGCAGCAATAAAAAATAATGTTAAAAAAGTTATAGTCATTTCCACAGATAAAGCAGTTAGACCCACAAATGTAATGGGCGCATCTAAAAGATTTGCAGAAATGATTGTTCAATCTTCAGACAATAATAGAAGCAATACAGTTTTTTGTATGGTTCGTTTTGGAAATGTAATGAATTCATCTGGATCAGTTATTCCTTTATTTAGAAAACAAATATCAGAGGGTGGACCTGTAACTATTACACATAAAGAGGTTACAAGATATTTTATGACAATATCAGAGGCATCAAGTTTGGTTATTCAGGCTGGTGAATATGCAAATGGAGGAGAAGTATTCATTTTGGATATGGGCGAACAGATTAAGATTATAGATCTTGCCAAAAGATTAATATATTTATCAGGAAGGAATGTCACCTATGATTCTGTCTCAGAGGGGATAGAAATTAAAGAAGTTGGTCTCAGGCCAGGTGAAAAACTTTATGAAGAGCTCTTAATTTCAGGTAAAGAAGAAAATACTCCAAATGATAAGATTTTTAAATCAAATGAAAATTTCTTAGACAATAGTGATCTTGATATTGCTTTAGCTAAACTTCAAAATGGAGTTGAGAACGATAATGTAAGTGAGATAAAGTCAACTTTAAAAAAATATGTTGAAGGATTTATGGAGGCATAAAATGCAAATTTATAAGTATCTTTTTAATTTAACTTTAATATTAAGTTTTGTTCAGAATGTTGAAGCAAACGATAATATTATTAATCTTAATGTCCCAGAAAATTTTGTTGTTGAGATATTTGCTGATGATCTAAATTCACCAAGACAAATTGCTGAGACTGATAGTGGACACATAGTGGTCGGTTCAAAAAAGGGAAACGAACTTGTTGCTTTAGTTGATTTAAATGATGATGGTTCGTATCAACAAATGGTTGTCGCTAGCGGCCTAGAAAATCCTGCTGGTGTAGCAGTACATAAAGGCAATTTGTATATTGCAGAAATGGATACAGTATGGGTTATTCAAGATATTGACAATTGGATAGCATCTAGTTCAAAAAGTTTACCTGAAAGGAAAATATATATGAATAATCTTCCTTCAGAAACTTGGCATGGTCTAAAGTATATTGATTTTGGTCCTGATGGTAATTTATATATTCCTGTAGGTGTACCGTGCAATATATGTCTTGAACCGCAAACAAAAGATCCAAGATTTGCAGCTATTCATAAGTATGTTGATGGTGAGCTTGTCACAGTAGCTGATGGGGTTAGAAACAGTGTGGGGTTTGATTGGCATCCGGTTACCAAAAAAATGTATTTTTCTGATAATGGAAGAGATTGGCTTGGTGATAATTCACCTTCTTGTGAATTAAATGTACTCGACAAGGAAGGAAGTTTTTTCGGCTATCCCTTCAAGCATGCAATGGATGTAATTGATCCAGAATTCGGGCATATGATTCCAGAGGTCGAAAAAGATTTTGTTGATCCAATTGCTGAATTAGGTCCTCATGTAGCGCCATTGGGTGTTGCCTTTTATGACGGAAATGTTTTTCCAAAAAAATATCACAATAGCGTTTTTGTGGCTCTTCATGGTTCATGGAATAAATATAATGGAAAGTCGGGTTATAAGGTTGTTTTAGTTCAACTAGATGAAGAAGGAAACTATCTCAAACAAGAGGATTTCATTTCTGGATGGCTTTTAAATGAAGATGCATGGGGCAGGCCTGCTGCTCCTTTTGTAATGAGTGATGGATCATTGTTAATTTCAGATGACAAATATAACGTCATATATAGAGTTACATATAAAGGTTAAATGTCTGAAGATTGCTTACAAGAAATTAGTACCGCGATTAAAGCAGCAAAGGAAGCAGGCAAATACCTAAGTCAAAATAAAAACGAACTTAATAAATTATCATCAAGTGATAAAAGGGATACAAAGCTCCAAGCAGATATTTCATCAGAAAACCTCATAAAAGAAATAATAAATGAAAGTTCTAATTTTCAGATGTTGGCAGAAGAAAGTGGAAAATCCTCACAAGATCTTGGCAAAACTTTCTGGGTTATTGATCCGCTAGATGGAACTGCAAATTATAATCGAGACATACCAATATGCTGTGTTTCAATTGGGATGGTAACAGACTTAAAACCAGTATTTGGCGTTATTTATGACTTTAATAATGATGAGCTGTATGTTGGGGATTGTATAAACAAGACTGCCACTCTAAACAGTAAAACTATTCATGTATCAGATATTTGTAATAAAGACGAAGGAATAGTTGTAACAGGATTACCATTTAACACTGACTATTCCGATGCTTCGATGCAAAAATTAATATCTGATATGCAGATATGGAAAAAAACAAGAATGATTGGATCAGCTGCAATGGCTTCGTGTTATATAGCTTCAGGCAAGGCAGAAATGTATAAAGAGAAGGGTATTTATCTTTGGGATATAATTGCCGGCGCTGCAATTGTTGAATCCGCTGGTGGCTCTGCTGAGATATTAAATGTTAGAGAAAATTATCAAGTTGATGTTATTTTCTCAAATGCAAAAATTAAGGATTAAATTATGAAAAGCTTGATGTGGTTCAGAAATGATCTGCGTATGGATGATAACCCTGCGTTAAGAGAAGCATGTAAATCATCAGATGAGGTTCATGCTATTTATATCTATTCTCAGAATCAAAATAACAAACATAATGAAGCAAATTGTAAAACTGAATTTTTTATAGAAAGCCTTAAAGCTTTAGAAAGTGAGCTTTCTAAAATAAATATACCTCTAACTATAATAAATTCTGAAGGTTTTAATGATAACTCAGAAATAATATTCAACTACGTACAAAATCATTCATTAGATAAAGTATTTTGGAACAATCTATTTGGAGTTGATGAGAATGAGAGAGATGCGTCTGTGCGAAATTATCTAACAAGCAAAAATATTGAATTTAAAAATTTTGATGAGCAAGTTGTATTTGCTCCTGGCAGTATAC
>Ga0163109_10000194_pt1 | contig 48147 bp, 46 predicted proteins | sample CRUFie1St13metaG_FD_108704 | JGI IMG/M metagenome (GOLD analysis project Ga0163109, IMG submission 108704) | Marine microbial communities from the Costa Rica Dome - CRUD Field 142mm St13 metaG | ecosystem: Environmental > Aquatic > Marine > Oceanic > Photic zone | place: Costa Rica: the Eastern...
CAGCACTCGAGCAGCAAATTGCTGACATTCAGGCCGAGATTGATTCGGACTCTAAGCAAGCGCTGATCATGCAGCAGGCGATAGCAGCAGCCGAAGAATTGCTGGCGGCATTGACTGCAGAAGTTGCAAAATACGAGCTGACTGATGAGTCCGGTAACACGCTTGAACCGCTGTCCAAAGATCTGATCGCGGAGTTGGAAACGCAGAAAAATGAGCTTGTCGAGCAAGCGCGGGGACTCTGAGTCTGTAAGCTGATGAGCGATAATGTCCTAGATTTCCAAACCCGCAAGTCGTCTCATGTTGAGAAGCGAAAAGAAGCTCGCTTCGATGCCTTGAAGCAGGCCTTCAGGGAGGCCAGAGGCGAATCCAAACCTAAAGTTTCCAAAAATAAGCAAAAGAGAAGCCGCAAAAAATCTCGATAGATGTCCGTAAAATCTGCACCTGATCGGTGTGCAGGCGACCCATTACTGATGCCCGAATTACCAGTCCCGGCGCGACTTGCAGCCTTTGTTTGTCATCGGCGTTGTGGTACAGTTCGCGCCTTTAATTTTCTACTAAAACGGGGAGAGACACGTAGATGTCGGGGATCACGATAACAGTCACTACGGTGCTGTCGCTGCTGGGCTTGGGGATCGCATTCTATTACATGCGAAAGGTCACATCTGTGCCAGTGGATATGGGCCTAGATGAGAAGGACGGTGAGCGCCTCAGATTCATCCACGGTGCAATCGCTGATGGTGCGATGGCTTTTCTGAAGCAGGAATATAAGTTCCTTGCGATCTTTATGGTGGTGTTTGCCGCGATTATTGCCGTCTTGATCGACGATTCCCACACACCGGATTACCGCGAGGGGATTTATACTGCGATCGCGTTTCTGTTCGGGGCAGCAATCTCTATAGCGTCAGGCTATATCGGCATGATGGTCGCCACACAAGGCAATGCACGAACAACCGTTGCTGCCAAAAAGAATATCTCTGAAGCTTTCGACATGGCGATCAACGCGGGCGCCGTGATGGGTTTCGCACTGGTGGGCCTCGCTGCGCTCGGGCTGGTGATTATTTACGTGGTGATGAGTTCCCTGCTGTCGGGATTGGGGCCTGAAAATAACCACATCCTGATGGAAGTTATTGCGGGCTTTGGCCTTGGCGGCTCGACTATAGCGCTGTTCGCGCGGGTTGGTGGAGGTATTTTCACCAAGGCCGCTGACGTGGGTGCGGATCTGGTCGGTAAGGTTGAGAAGGGCATTCCTGAAGATGATCCCCGCAACCCTGCCGTGATTGCCGACAATGTGGGTGATAACGTCGGAGACGTTGCCGGTATGGGCGCTGACCTGTTTGGTTCCTGCGCTGAGTCTACCTGCGCAGCGATGGTAATCAGTGCTGTGGTCTTCGCCGCCGATCCCAATGCGCTGCTTTATCCGATTCTGATCACGGCTGTTGGAATTCCGGTGAGTTTGGTGACAAAACTGCTCATTGGAGTCAAGACTGAAGAAGATGTTGCCCCAGCACTAAGGAAGCTGTTGATCATCTCCAGTGTCCTGATGGCGATAGTGATGTTTTTCTTCACCATGGCCTTGGTGCCTGAATTTTTTGAGCTCAACGGTGAGCAGTACACCAATATGGGTGTTTATTGGTGTTTCCTGTCTGGACTCATTGCCGGGCTGGCGGTCGGTCTTCTGACTGACTACTACACCTCGGACAATTACAAGCCGGTTCAGGAGCTGGCCGGATCTTGTGAGACAGGTGTGGCCACAAACATCATTTTCGGATTATCGCTGGGCTATAAGAGTACGGTCTATCCGTACCTCTGCATCGCCGCCAGTATCTTCATTTCTTGGGGGCTTGCCGGCATGTATGGTGTGGCGATTGCCTCTCTGGGGATGCTGGGTACGCTGGTGATTGCCTTGATGATCGATGCTTATGGCCCGGTCGCTGACAATGCCGGTGGGATCGCCGAGATGGTTGGCCTCGAGAGCGCGGTCAGAGAGCGCACCGATATTCTGGACTCAGCAGGCAATACTACAGCGGCGATAGGGAAGGGATTTGCCATCGGCGCGGCCATTCTTACTTCACTGGCCTTGTTTGCTGCTTTCATTACAGCGGCATCCAACCTCCAAGGCGAGCCGATTACCATGAGTCTTCTTGATCCGCTGGTCTACACGAGCGTGTTTGTTGGTGCAGTTCTGCCTTTCCTTTTCATGGCGATGACCATGCGCTCAGTGGGTGACGCTGCGTTTGAGATGATTGAAGAAGTTCGCCGCCAGTTCCGCGAAATCCCGGGCATTATGGAAGGGACAGGTACACCAGACTATGCGCAGTGTGTCGCGATTTCTACCAACGCTGCCCTGAGAGAGATGATTGCGCCCGGTGTACTGATCATGGGTTCTCCACTTGTGGCAGGCTTCCTGTTCGGCGTTGAAGCTGTGGCCGGGATTCTGGCCGGTTCACTGGTTGTTGGCGGCGTTCTGGCGATCTCTGCCTCGAATAGCGGAGGTGCGTGGGACAACGCCAAAAAGTATATCGAAGCGGGCAATCACGGTGGCAAGGGTTCGGAAGAGCACAAAGCTGCCGTGGTCGGAGACACTGTGGGTGATCCTCTCAAAGACACATCCGGACCATCGCTCAACATCCTGATTAAGCTATCAGCTATTCTGAGCCTAGTTTTCGCGCCTTTCTTTGTGCAATACGGCGGTATTCTGCTGGGCTAATCACAGCCAAAGCCTAAGCGATCAGTTGTAGCGTGCAGGCCAAAAGTTCTTGGGAAAAGCAAGGGGGCGTAAGCCCCCTTGCTTTTCCCTGAAAACTCAGTCTTGCCGCGTCTCAAAGTGGTACAGGATCCAGCCCTCTTCGGCTTTGCTCACGTCACGAGCGTCTCCTGACGTCTCTCGCCAACGCGTTCGAATTGTTTCGACACACTGGTAGATTCTGAAAGAATCGGTGTTCTCTATAATCAGGTTTCTGACCGACGGATTGAGCGTGTAGTTGGACACCTCAACCAGTCTCCAGTTGCTGTCCATCGTGCGCTGGATGCACTCATTGTCCGAAAGCAGATCTGTATAGCGGAACTCGGCCTCAGCGTAGCGTCCGGCAGGAACAGTAAGCCCGATCCTGAGGAGGATATCGTCATCAGCAGCTTCTGGTTTTTTGAGAAATCTGACCTCCTCCAGCACCACACCTTTGCTGCTTTTATTACTCACCACCAGACGTAATCCGTCATCCGTATTTTCGCCCCATGCAGCAGAATAGAACGCAAATTTCAGTTCGCCCTTATCTCCAAGTTCCGCTGAAAACGCGGGCGCTGCGAAAAGAATCAGCAGAAAGCTCAGTGGTCTCATTCGGTTGATTCTATCGAGCCTGATCACTCGGTGTCATGACTATTTTATTTTTCGCGGTTAATCACTGATAATTCTCGCGTGACTGAGTTTGCAGTCTTCGTTTTACTAACAGAAGGACCATTGGTGAAAAAGCTTCCGCAAATCAAGCATATTGTCTGTGTCGCATCAGGTAAGGGCGGCGTTGGAAAATCGACTACCGCGGTCAATCTTGCGGTTGCTCTGCGGCAACTGGGCTGCAGCGTAGGGTTGCTTGACGCTGATATTTATGGACCCAGTGTCCCCTTGATGATGGGTATCGCCCCCGGTACTCGCCCTGAAGTCCGGGAGCAACGATTGTTGGTGCCCATCGAAGCGCATGGAGTTGAATGTATCTCGATGGGGGTGCTGGTGGATGCTAGGGCTGCCATGGTGTGGCGCGCCCCAATGGTTATTTCGGCGTTCAATCAGATTCTCACAGATACGGCCTGGTCTGAGTTGGATTTCCTGATTGTTGATATGCCGCCCGGCACAGGCGATATACAACTGAGCCTGGCTCAGTCTGTAGAGGTAACTGGCGCGGTCATCGTCACGACACCGCAAGATGTGGCGCTGGCCGACGCCCGAAAAGGTATCGAGATGTTTCAGAAGGTTGGCGTCCCCATTCTAGGCATTGTTGAAAATATGGCGATCCATGTCTGCTCGCAGTGCGGGCATAGCGAGGCGATCTTCGGTTCCGAAGGAGGCAGTCGCCTGGCAGCGGAATACGGTGGAGAAGTCATTGGAAGACTCCCGCTCGACATTCAAATCAGAGAAAAAACCGACAGTGGTGATCCTGTGGTAGCATCAAGTACAGACTCGGCAGTTGCCAGGGCCTATGCAGAGCTTGCCGAAAACGTGGGTTCTGCCGCAGCGCACGTTGCCGCACTTCGGGCAGAAGCGCCAAAAATTTCGATCAGCGATGACTGACAGGACACAGAAGACTGAGCCGGGAGTGGTTACAGCGTAATCACAAGCGCCGAAGCAGCCTGTTATTAGCAGCTTTAATTCAAAAATAAAAACGACAGGGGACTTTCGTGGACGCAGTGAATGACTTTTTAATCTATATCGATGGTTTCCTGGGCAGCGCGATCTGGTTCCCGACGTTTTTGCTGGCAACCGGTATCTTTTTCACGTTATACCTCGGGTTCCCGCAGATTCGTTACTTCAGGCATGCGATCGGCGTCACCACGGGAAAATTTGACAAGGAAGGGGCGAAGGGCGACACCTCCCACTTCCAAGCCCTTGCGACCGCGCTCTCGGGCACTGTGGGTACCGGCAACATCGGCGGCGTGGCTCTGGCTTTGCACCTTGGCGGTCCCGCAGCCTTGTTTTGGATGTGGATGACCGCTTTCTTTGGAATGACCAGCAAATTCGTCGAGGTCACACTGTCGCATAAGTACAGGAATGAAACTGCAGACGGCACAATGGCTGGCGGCCCCATGTATTACATGGAGAAGGGTCTCAATGCTAAATGGTTAGCGGTTGTGTTCGCTGTTGCCACAGTATTGAGTTCATTCGGAACAGGCAATCTTCCGCAGATCAACAGTATTGCTTCAGGGCTGGAGAGCACGTTTGATCTCGATCCCCTCATTACGGCCAGCGTGCTTTCAGTCCTTCTCGCTCTGGTAATCATTGGCGGGATAACCCGTATCGCAAAGGTCGCTGCAGCGATAGTGCCCACAATGGCAATGATTTATCTGATCGGAGCATTCGCCGTCATCATCCCGAACATCGGCAACATCATTCCTTCATTTTTATCAATTTTCAGTAATGCCTTTTCCGGCTCAGCCGCTGCGGGCGGGTTCCTCGGTGCGTCATTTGCGTATGCATTCGACCGGGGTGTAAATCGCGGGCTGTATTCCAATGAGGCGGGTCAAGGGTCAGCCCCGATTGCACATGCCGCAGCGCGCACTGATGAGCCTGCGGATGAGGGCATGGTGTCCATCCTTGAGCCGTTTATTGACACGATCGTGATTTGCACGATTACCGGATTGGTGATTCTCTCTTCCGATGTCTGGATGGAAAAGTTCGAAAACGAATTTCAGCGGGCAGACATGAGCTTTGTTACCGGCACCTATACTGAGGCTGACGCCGATGATGTCGCCAGCTTATTTTCCTACCTGAGTGGCGAGGAATCCGATACCCGAAGTTATAGCGGTCAAATTGAACTGAGCAATGGTTTGCCACAGAACAACGAGGCGTTCACGCTGATTGCTGCCCGTTCAGTGGCAGAGAATACACGTTACTCCCGTGAGGGTGAGCTTATCACCGGCACACTGAATGTGGTTGATGGGCAGCTGGAGGATTTGACTGTCGTTGTCAGCGGAGATTCGCTTCTGCATTCAGTGCCGCTCACCACTCAGGCTTTCACCAAGGGTCTGTTTGGACAGTATGGCCAATACATCGTCTCCATCGGATTGATGTTGTTTGCATTTTCCACAGCGATTGCCTGGTCCTACTATGGGGATCGCGCCATGACTTACCTGTTCGGTACGAGATCCGTTCTGCCTTATCGGATTGTCTATGTGGTCGGATTTTTCACCGCTGCGCTTGCAGACACAACGATTGTCTGGAACATCTCCCTAATTACCATTGTGCTGATGACCGTGCCGAATCTGGCCGGTATTCTGCTAATGCACAAGGAAATGAAATCCACGGTGGCAGAGTACTGGGAGAGAACGAAGAGAAGCTGAAGCTGCTTGCTGAGCGACTAGTGCTTGATGGCTTCTCCGGGAAGTCTGATTTCTTCAACGATGGCCTGCACGTCTTCGGGCGGCTCCGGTGTAAAGGAGGCCACCAGCCAGGCGACTGCGAGATTGATCAGAGTTCCGAACGTGCCGATGCCCTCCGGTGAGATTCCCAGCAGCCAGCCCTGTGAATTATCCATTGCGGGGTTCAGGCTCTTAAAGTAGATGATATACCCGGCAGTGAACAGAAAACCGGCTATCATGCCGGCAACGGCCCCCTGTTTGTTCATGCTTTTCTGGAAAATACCCAAGACAATCGCTGGAAAAAATGACGCGGCAGCCAGCCCGAATGCGTAGGCCACCACCTGGGCGACATAGGCGGGCGGATTGATTCCCACATAGCCGGCGACCAGCACCGCAATAAATATTGCCATGCGGGCATAGAGCAGCTCCCGCTTTTCCGAGATGTCTGGCATAAAGCTGCGCTTCATCAAGTCATGAGCCACAGAGGTTGAAATCACTAGGAGTAACCCGGCTGCGGTGGACAGCGCAGCAGCGAGGGCTCCTGCTGCTACCAACGCCACGACCCAGTTCGGCAAGTTGGCGATTTCAGGGTTGGCCAGCACCATGATATCCCGATTCACTTCGAGTTCATTTGTCTCGGGATCTCCGACATACTGAATGCGGCCGTCACCATTCTTGTCGTTGAATGAGATCAGGTTGGTGGTCTCCCATTTGCTGAACCACTCCGGCATAGCTGTGTATTCTGCATTGTTAACGGTGTTGATTAAGTTGGTACGAGCAAATGCGGCAACAGCGGGCGCAGTCGTGTAGAGAATCGCGATGAAAATAAGTGCAAAACCTGCTGACCTCCGTGCGTCTCGGACATTAGGCACGGTAAAGAAGCGGATGATCACATGAGGTAAACCAGCGGTGCCGAACATCAGTGCGGCAGTGATAAAGAACACATCCTGCGTACTGCGTTGTCCCTCCGTGTAGACGGCGAAGCCCAGTTCCTGACTCATGCCGTCCAGTCTGTCCAGTAAGTAGCCACCGCCATAAGCCTCTGTCAATTCGGCACCGAATCCTATTTGTGGAATGGGAATGCCCGTCATCAGGATGGAAATAAAAATTGCCGGCACCATGAAGGCGAAGATCAGTACGCAGTATTGCGCTACCTGGGTGTAAGTGATCCCCTTCATTCCTCCGAGAACCGCGTAGAAGAAAACGATTGCCATGCCAATGATGACGCCTGTGGTGATATCGACCTCAAGAAACCTTGAGAAGACGATTCCGGCACCCTGCATCTGACCGCACACGTAGACAAATGACACCGAAATGGCGCAAAAAACCGCGATCAGTCTGGCCGTTCTTGAATAGTATCGATCCCCTATGAAGTCAGGGACAGTGAATTTGCCAAATTTCCTGAGATAGGGTGCGAGCAGCAGGGCGAGCAAGACATACCCTCCTGTCCAGCCCATCAGGTAAAACGTGCCGTCTCTGCCAAGAAAGGAAATCAGCCCGGCCATAGAAATAAAAGAGGCTGCGGACATCCAGTCTGCAGCGGTTGCCATGCCATTAGCCAGTGGCGGAACACCGCCGCCTGCGACGTAGAAATCGCTGGTCGAGCCGGCACGGGACCAGACTGCTATGCCGATATACAGACCGAATGTCAGAAAGACAAAAATAAACGTCCAGATCTGTACGCTCATTGCGCCTCCTCCCCGGGTTCGGCAGTTTTGACTTCATCTCGATTCAGATTATAGGCGTCGTCGAGTTTATCCATCAGGTAGATGTACACATAGACAAGAATGACAAAGACAAAGATCGCGCCCTGCTGCGCAATCCAGAATCCCAATTTGAAGCCGCCAATCCGGATCTCATCTAAAGTGTCCACTAGCAAGATGCCGCACCCGAAAGAGATAAAAAACCAAACTCCCAGCAGAGACAAGACGATTCTGATGTTAGATTTCCAGTACTCGAGGGCATTCGTGTCTGACATTGAGACCACCTTGTTGTTATTGTTTGTGCTCGGGGTGCGCAGATCGTTCCGCGTCGGGAACAGAGCCATGTAACACAGCTGGTTAAAATATGTCTCCAGAGTGTTAATCGGCTAGAGCGAAGCGTCTGCTTATTCGCCGGATGGTACCACCTTCAACACAGAACGGGCCAGCAGGACCGGTGTTTAACGGACTCACAGATACTCTGAGATATAACCATGCAGTTGCTGCCGTATTTTGTTCAGTTCGGCAGTCTCCTTGGCTTTGCTGGCATTGCGCTGCAGTTGCCTGAGTTTCTGGCGATCAAGGGCAGGGGCCAGATGCAGGAGGGATTCAACGGCGGATATGCCTTCTCTTAACACGTTTTCTGTCCAGATTTCCGCTGGGGTAAGTTCTGGCTGAGACGGGGTGGGCGCATCAAGAGCCTGAAGTTGCTTCTCAATAGCCGGTTGATCGATGTCCCGCATTAGTCTTCCAATAAATTGCAATTGCCGGCGGCGGGCAAGGTGACTCTTCGGCAGACGATGGAATTCCTCAATCGCCGCAAGTAGTGCTTCCGGAAGTTCGAGTGCCCTGAGTTGTTTCGTGGCCAGCCGGGCCAGTCTTTCCCCCAGTGCCTGTTGAGCGTGCGCGGTCCGTTTGAGCTCTGACTTACTTAGCCCGGATTTCTGTTTTGTGTCGTTATCGACCATGGTTCAGAGATAAAAGCTCTGGGCGAGGCCCAGGAATGCAAAGAATCCGATAGTGTCAGTGACTGTAGTCAATGCCACCGAACCCGCCAGGGCTGGGTCAATATCCAGTCGTTTCAGTAAAAGAGGCAAATAAGCGCCAGCCAGTGCCGCAGTGACCAGATTGATCATCATGGCTGCGGCAATGATGTAGCTCAGCTGCAAGTCCTGATACCAGAGGAATGCGACCACTGAAATAACCAGCGCCCACAGCGCGCCGTTTATCGCTGCAACGCCCAGTTCTCTCGCCAGAAGCCAGCGAGAATTTGCGGAGCTGATGTGTCCGAGTGCCAACCCACGGATCACCAGAGTTAATGTCTGTGTTCCGGCGACTCCGCCCATATTTGCAACGATGGGCATGAGTACCGCTAGGTAGACGACCTGATCAAGCGTGTCCTGAAAAAGGAAAATAACCAGCGAAGCAAGAACCGCCGTGAAGAGATTCACACCGAGCCATAAGGCGCGCCTTCTGGCTGTTTTCAATGCCGGTGCAAAGGTGTCATCCTCTTCGTCTAGGCCGGCCATACTCATCAACGAATGCTCACTACTGTCCCGGATTACATCCACCACATCGTCAATTGTGATCCTTCCCAGCAACTTACCGTCATGACCAATGACAGGTGCTGAAACCCAATCATGCTGTTCGAACAATTGCGCAACCTGAGTGGCCTCCATGTTGACCGGTATCGCCTCGACCTCAGAATGCATGACATCCTTGACTGAGGTGTCCAGATCTGAAACCAAGATTTCGCGCAGGGGGAGAATTCCTAGAAATTCATCTTCCCGATTGACGACTAAGATATTGTCAGTCATTTCTGGAATCGAGTCGTGTCGTCGTAGATAGCGAAGAACCAGTTCAACAGTGTGATTTCGCCTCACCGTTATGGTGTCAAGGCTCATCAGACCGCCTGCGGTGTCCTCGTCGTATGAAAGAATAGTCTCAACGCGCTGCCGATCTTGCTGGTCCATTGCCTGCAGGACTTCAGTCGCAAGCTGCTGGGGGAGCTGCTGCAGGATATCGGCAAGGTCGTCATCTTCCAGTCCCTCGGTGAGCTTGGCGACCTCTTCTGCGTTTAATTCGCTCAGTATGTCATTCTGCAGGTCTTCATGAAGGTACTGGATGACTTCACCTTCCGAATCCTTGTCAATGAGTTGCCACAGTACTCTTCGGGTTTTTGGCGGCGACGACTCAAGAAGGTGCGCAATTCCCGCCGTAGGCAGGGTTTTGATCATCTGTCGAACCTGGTAGAGAGATCCGCTGTCGATCGCTTGATTCAGCTCAAGCACATGGTCTTTTTGGAATTGCGATTCTTTGAGCTGGGGCATGTCTTACTCCACTGAAGATCAGGCGGCCCTGCACAAATTCTGATCAAGATTTCGCGGGCCCATCACCTGACCAGGCTATGACAGGACCACGATGGATGACTTCCTGCCTTCTCAGGATTGCCGCTATTTTACAGTTTTTAGAATTGGTGCGAGAAAAAAGCACCTTTTCCAGAGCCGAATTACTCAGTCTCACCGAACCGGTCGTTGACCAGGTCGGCAATTGCCTTTAAAGCTTCTTGCTGGTCTAGGCCGTCTGCCTGTACGGTCAGTATGGAGCCCTTCACTGCCGCCAGCATCATCAGCGACAGGATACTCTTTCCGTCAACTTTTTTTTCATGACCGATCTGAATGTCGCTTGCAAATCCTGAGCAAACATTGGCTAGTTTGGCAGCCGCCCTAGCGTGGAGTCCTGCTTTGTTAATGATGGTCACTTTTTTTTCGGGCATAAAGGGCTCACTTTCCCAGTTCGCGGTGTCTTACCTGTACATTGGTGAGTTTTTTAGCGAATTCCTGTGAAAGGCGCTCGCATAAATACACGGATCTGTGCTGACCACCGGTGCAGCCCACGGCTATGGTGATGTAGCTGCGGTTGTTTGCTTCAAAGTTGGGTAACCATTTAACGAGGAAATTAGAAATATCCGCAAGCATCTCCGTGACTTCGGTATCAGCTCCAAGGAAATCGGCGACCGGCTTATCAAGGCCCGTTAACGATCTCAGCGAGGCATCCCAATAAGGGTTAGGCAAGCAGCGGACGTCGTAAACAATGTCCGCATCCACAGGGACTCCATGTTTAAAGCCAAAGGATTGGAACAGCAGAGCTGTGGCGCTGCTTTGGCTCCCTAAAAACTGCTCTTTTACAGTCTGTCTAAGAGTCTGTAATGACATGTTGCTGGTGTCGATGGTCAGGCTTGCCAGCAGAGAAATGTGATCAAGCAGATCTGATTCGAAGTTGATAGCTTCCCTAAGACCAATCGTTTCGGTAGAAAGAGGATGCTTACGGCGGCTTTCATTGAACCTGCGCAGCAACGTCTGGCTGTTGGCATCTAGAAATAAAATTTGCGTTGATATTTGGGTATTTTTCAGCTTTGTGAGTATTTCAGGGACTTTCTCCAGATCTTCAGAGACATTCCGAGCGTCGATAGAAACAGCCACCAGAGGCAAATCATTGTCATCTTTGACGATGCGGTTCGCTAGTTCTGGCAGCAAACTCGCCGGAAGGTTATCGATGCAATAGTACCCATGATCTTCGAGCACGTGGAGAACGGTGCTTTTGCCTGAGCCGGATCTACCGCTGATTATCTTAAGCTGCATCTTGGTAATTTCAGTTGATCGATATTGGTTGCCTAGTAAGTGACGGCAATGTTGTACAGGTCTTCATCGCTAAGGGTTTGTCGCAAGGTAAAACACAGATCCTGATCGCTCAGCAGCTCCGCGAGCTTTGCGAGTGCGGTTACGTGTTCGTCTGACTTCTGCTCCGGAACGATAAGGACGAAAAGTATGTCAACCGGTTTTCCGTCAATGGCATCGTATTCTGTCGGCTCCCCCAGCGTTATCAGTGATCCTATAATTTCGGTGCAATTTGCTACACGGCAATGCGGAATTGCAATACCGTTGCCAAGCCCGGTGCTACCCAGTTGTTCTCTGGCCATAAGCGAGTTGTATATTGGCTCAGGCTCGAGCCCCTCGAATTGATCGCTGATCAGCTCACTGATGTTCGTGAGGATCCGCCGCTTGCTGCGCCAGGGGACTTTGCAGAGGCAACGCTGGGGTAAAAGAATGTCTTCAAGTTGCATATTCTTACTATTTAAATCGATCAGGGTTTGAATTGTGGAAACAGGAGTTTTCAGCCTGAGAGTCTCTTTCTCTCGTTGGACGGAGGAATAGACAGTGATTCACGATATTTGGCAATCGTGCGCCGTGCCACGTTGATACCTTTTTCCTCCAGCAGTTCCGTGATTTTGCTGTCACTCAGTGGTTTTCGTGTATTTTCTGCAGCAATGAGCTTTTTGATGATTGCCCGAATAGCGGTTGAGGAGCATTCGCCACCGCCTTTGGTAGAGACGTGGCTTGAGAAAAAATATTTAAGCTCGAAAATTCCTCTCGGCGTATGCATATATTTTTGCGTCGTGACCCGAGATATTGTCGATTCATGCATGCTTACGGCCTCGGCAATGTCATGCAATACCAGCGGTTTCATGGCTTCATCACCATATTCCAGAAATCCTTTCTGATGCTCGACGATACGAGTCGCCACTTTCATCAATGTTTCATTCCGGCTCTGCAGGCTTTTCAGAAACCAGCGCGCTTCTTGTAAATTATCGCGCAGGAAGTTGTTGTCAGAACTCGTATCAGCGCGTTTCACCAGCGAGGCATAGCTGTTGTTTATGCGTATTCTTGGTGCTGTTTCAGGGTTCAGTTCTACAATCCATTTGCCTGACTCGGCGTCCTTGGTGACGATTACATCGGGTACCACATAGTTTGTGGATGGAGGAGCGACATTCGCGCCGGGTCTCGGATCAAGACTCTCGATCAGAGTGATGATTTCTGCGAGCTCCGCCTCTTTAAGCTTCGTCTTTCGCATCAACAGGGCATAATCGCGATGTCCAAGCAGCTCGATATATTCACGAACGATCAGTTTGGCGCCTTCGATATGTTTGGGCTGATGGTGTTTCCCCAAGTGGTTGAGCTGAATCAGCAGACATTCAGAAAGGTTCCGGTATCCGACTCCGATGGGATCAAATTGTTGAATGCGGTGCAGGACCGCCACCACTTCATCAGGCTCTATTTCCAGTGCGGGGTCGAATCCGTTCAGTATCGATTCGAGATCGACCGAAAGCCAGCCATTGGGGTCTATGGCGTCTATAAGCGCCATCGCGATCGCTTCGTCAGATTCTGACATTGGCGTCAGGTTCAGCTGCCAGAGCAGGTGATCTTGGAGTGTCTCTTCTGCAGAGTTGCGGGATTCAAAATCAAAGTCATCCGCCTCAAAATTCTGGCTTGGGGGCGGCGAATTGGTGTATACATCATCCCAATTGCTGTCTACCTCTAAGTCTTTTGGGATCTCGTTCTGCCAGTATTCTTCGTCCGGATTGTCTAGGGTTTTGCTGTCTGGGCCGTCTGTTATCTGAGAGGTAGACTCTCTGTCTGTATCAGTCTCTTTAGCCGGATTTTCGTCGTCCTCTATTCCCTCGATCAGTTCCAGCATGGGATTAGACTCAAGCGCCTGGTGAATCTCTTGCTGAAGATCTAGAGTGGATAGCTGAAGTAACTTAATCGCTTGCTGCAACTGTGGCGTCATCGCCAGTTGCTGGCCTAGCTTGAGTTGAAGCGATAGTTTCATGAGCTACACTGCGTTCGTCGCTGCTCGTCAGGAGTGAGGTTTGAGGAAAAGATTGCATTCTCTTTAGGACGGAGAGTATAGCAAGAACCATGCCTGCCTTGCATAGCTCGCCACACAAATAAGGAGTGCAGGGTCAGAACAGGGGTTTGCGCTGCCAATGTCTAGAACATGTCGGAAAGAGAGTCGAATTGAGCTAAATCTTGAATTGTGAACCCAGGTAGACACTTCTGACTTTTTCGTTACTCAGAATCGCTTTGGCGTCCCCATCGGCTATGACACGACCTTCATTCACAATACAGGCCTTTTCGCAGATATCGAGTGTTTCTCGGACATTGTGGTCAGTCAGAAGGATCCCGATGCCTCGGTCTTTCAGCTGATTGATAATGGTCTTGATGTCGCTCACTGAGATAGGATCAACACCCGCGAATGGCTCATCTAGCAGGATGAACTTCGGATCTGTTGCAAGTGTTCTGGCAATCTCAGTGCGCCTGCGCTCGCCGCCTGACAAACTCATACCTCTGCTGTTTCTGATATGACCGATGCTGAATTCCTCAAGCAGCTGCTCAAGTTTTTCCTCTATTTGTTCTCGGGTGAGTTCCTGTCGAGCCTGTAAAATCGCCAAGATGTTTTCTTCGACGGTCAGATTGCGGAAAATCGAGGATTCCTGTGGGAGATACGACAGCCCATGTCGGGCTCGATCGTGTATCGGAAGATGAGTCATGTCTTTCTGATCGAGAAGGATCCTGCCGCTGTCCGCTTGGATCAGGCCAACGATCATATAGAAGCAGGTGGTTTTTCCGGCGCCATTCGGACCGAGCAGGCCGACGATCTGGCTCTGGCTGATCTCGATCGAGACGTCCTTAACTACATCTCTACCTTTGAAGTTTTTTGCGAGGTTGTGTGCGCTTAACATGAGGGGTTACATGCCGTTCTGAGAAGTAAGTGCTCCTTGGCAGGGACCCACCGCTTCTCTTATCAAGTCTCGCTCGGTGACGTAGATAATTGAGGTGCAGTTCATGGTAGAACTTGGCGATTTTATGAATGCATTACCAATCATTTCGACGATTGTGTCTTCAGTCAATTCGTCATCATAAAAAATAAGGGTGTCGCTGTTTCCTGTCACCGGCTCAGTGCTGCTTTCACTTTCCTGAGTATATCTGACCGGTGTGCCAAGGACAGTAACTCGCAACAGCTCCTGAGTGTCGAGCGTGTATTCGAAAATGGCCGAATCACCGGAAATGTCGATGCCGTCCTGGGAGATTCTGACATTATCTTTCATCTTGAGTATGCGGCGACTGTTCTCAATAGTGACGAGCAGCTCGCCATCGGCGCTCCAGTTGACCGGACTCTGGCTTTGGGCCGCCATCAGTATTCCAGGGGCCAAAACCATGGCCGAGAAGATCGAATACAATAGGTTGGGCGTGAGACTATTGTTCGGAGGCAGCATGATTCCCCTGTGACTCATAGTGTCCTGAGTTCTCCGAATGGAAGTGAATTTCATCACGGTTTAAATCAGCGAACAATCCCTGCCCTGTATGGGCTATGCTGGCTGTTATCATGTTTACTGTGTCTTGGGTTTCCAGAATCTCCCGGTTAGAGTCTATGTCGAGAAGTTGAGTTGACAGGACAGTAGAGTTGCCAAACCCATCAAGGCGATGGACCTCGACGTCCCCGTAGAGCCGGATCGATTCCATCAGCCTAGCGGAGGCTTCAGTATTGCCGCCAACGAGGCCTGATTCTGCAACTATATTCCAGGTCGATACTCCGTTCTCAAAAAAGCGGACAAGCGGTTCCTCAAGAAGTGCGGACTGATCTTTCATGTGAAATTGCCTGGTAGCACGGATTGTGTACTCCACGTCGCCATTGTCATTGTAAACAACGGTATTGATTCCTTCACTGTAACCATCGAACTCAAGCTCTGGTGCAGCGCTGTTCTCTCTTGTTTCCTCCACGGTCTGAGTCAGATCTAGAGAAAAATAGTAGAGCGCGCCGACTACGCCGATAATCGTCAGGTAGGTAAAAGGTCTGTGCATAGCTGCTGCCATCGTCACTCTAGAAGGCTAGGTTATCACGAAACGGACTTGGGACGCCCAGATGGAAATCATGCCGCGGGGGGGATTTAGGCGAGATAATCTGCCTCGCTACCCCGCGCCTCAAGCAGAAAGTCGCAGATTTCTCTGACAGCCCCTCCGCCTGCGGGGAAATCAGCAACGGCAGCCACGCGCTCGGTAACAAAGGGGTGTCCCGAGGGCACTGAAAAACTCAACCCCACTTGCTCCAGAACCGGCCAGTCTGGAAGATCGTCTCCGACGTAAGCGACCCGTTGCAGACCAACATTTTGCGCGGCGAGAATCGAATTTAAAGCCGCAGCTTTGTCTTTCTGTCCCTGAAGGACCAGTGTGATGCCTAGGTCGCGGCAACGATTTTCCACGATAGTTGACGTCCTTCCGGTGATGATGCCGACCTGCACGCCAGTTCTCAACAGCATTTTGATTCCGTGACCGTCAAGCGAGCAGAATGCTTTGAGCTCCTCGCCTGAGCTTGAGAACAGCAGTTTGCCGTCCGTGAGCACTCCATCAACGTCCAGTAATAAAATCGAAATCTGGGAGGCGAGGGCTCGGATTTTGTCCTCTTCTGTGATGAATCTCATGCGGTCAGGTTCGGGAAATAGTGTGGTCAGATGATGTTGGCTTGTAGCAAATCGTGCATTTTCAGAATGCCAGAGAGTCTGTGATCTGAATCAGATACTATAAGAACATAGACCTGAGACTTTTGCATGATATTTGCAGCTTCTGCCGCGAGGGCGCTGGCGGTAATGTGTTTGAAGTTTGCCGACATGACATCGGCGACCCTGGTCGTGTGAAGATCTTTTCCTGCATCCAGGCAGCGCCGCAGGTCTCCGTCGGTAAAGACGCCGATAATTTCCTCTGCCTCTACCACGGTAGTCATCCCAAAACCCTTGCGGCTCATTTCAACGAGTGCATCAGCCAGGCTTGTATGGGCAGTGACTATGGGTATTGAGTCTCCGCTGTGCATGATGTCCTCAACTTTAACGAGTAGCTTCCGGCCAAGCCTTCCGCCGGGGTGGGAAATGGCGAAGTCTTCCTCCGTGAACCCCCGAGCTTCTAGAAGAGCCATTGCCAACGCATCACCCATTACCAAAGCGGCTGTTGTGCTGGAAGTGGGTGCAAGCCCTAGCGGACAGGCTTCATCTTTAACGCCGACGTCTAGGACATAACGACATTCGTGTGCCAGCGGTGACTCTGTTGCACCAGTGAGACCGATCAGAGGAATGCCTTTGCGCTTCAGGACGGGCAGGAGAGTCATGATCTCTTCGGTGGTACCGGAATTTGAGATTGCCACCACAACGTCTTGCTCGGTGATCATTCCCAAATCTCCGTGACCCGCCTCTGCCGGATGGACGAACACAGCCGGTGAGCCTGTGCTGGCCAGGGTCGCTGCGATCTTTCGGCCGATATGTCCGGATTTGCCGATACCCAGAATTGCTACCCGGCCGGGACTGGCCATGATGAGTTCACAGGCGCCTTCAAATTCAGAGTCGATCCGAGTTTTTAACGCCAGAATTGACTGGCTCTCAATGTCAATGGTCCGAAGGGCGCTGGTGCGCAGAATGTTGTCTGTGGTCATAAATTTGGTTTACCGCGCGTGGTACCTTAAATACCGGTGGTATGCCGAACCTGAAGGACCATCACGGTAAACCAGCCGCAGTAAATTAACAAGAAAATTGCCCCGCTGAATCTGCTGATACTGTAGTTGCCTTTGACGCTTCGATAGCAGAAATGAGCCAACAAAAGCGTGAGAAGAAGCACGCTGATAAAGTCTCGATAGAAAAGTTCTTTTTCAATGCTCCCCGGGCTAAGCAGCCCCGGAAAAGGCAGCACAACAAGCAAGTTCAGGATGTTGGAGCCTACAATATTTCCTATGGCAAGATCTTGATGTCCTTTCAGTACGCAGGTGATAGATGCAGCTAATTCGGGCAGACTTGTTCCAAGCGCGATGATGGTGAGCCCGATCACAGCAGTAGAGACTTCAAGCTTCAGCGCAATCGAGCTGGCAGCCTGAACGAGTGCTTCGGCGCTGAGAATGAGAAGGGCCAGGCCTAAGGTCAGATAGGCAGCGGCTCGCCAGCTAGGCAATTCCTCAGCTTGCTGAATTTCGCTATCTTCCCGGCGCATGTGTTTGCGAAACAATCGGTAACCGAGGTAGGCGGTGAGCAGAATCAGTACGATGGCATCGAAGAACCCCACATACAGATCGGACAGCATGGCACCTGTTGCCAGTGTTACCAGCAAGAGTGCAGGTATTTCCTTGTTGATGAGTGACTTAGCGGGCTGCAAAGGTCTCACTGCTGCTGCAACCCCCAAAGCAACGCCGATATTGAAAAGATTTGAGCCGAGCGCGTTGCCGATGGCGAGATCCGGCTTGCCTTGCCATGCTGAGAATGCGGAAGAAAAAATCTCTGGAGCAGAGGTTCCGAAGGCAACGATCGTGAGCCCAATCATCAACTGAGAGACGCCCAAACTGCGGGCCAGACTCGATGCGCCGAGGACAAATTTGTCTGCGCCCCAGATAAGACCGATGAAGCCAAGAACGATAATAATCGGTTCTACGAGCATAAAAAGAACGGGCGCGGGAGTTGGATCGGAATGTTAAGGCCGCCAATTAGAAGGCGGTTTCCCGTACTTTGCAAGTAATAATTTATTGGCCACTCCAAATCGGTTAAGCTTATGATTTTCCTTCGGACAGATCCGCTCTACAATACGTTCGACATAAGCGTCGGGGCTTGTTTCGGTCGCCAAATCCAATCCATTGATATTTAATCGAACTCAACAGACCGAGATTGATCCTAAAACACTTCCGAATACTGAGGGTTAAGCGAATGAACTTACTGAAAAAAACGGTAGCTGTCATGTTCTTCTCGGGGCTGCTGGGGTCAGCAGCTCACAGTCAGGAACTGACGGCTGTGGAGACGGCTGAACTCGGAGTCCAGACGCTTCTGCAGACTGTCGTTGACTCGAAAGATTTCTTCCTGAGTGACCGGGAGCAGTATTTCAGTGCTATCGAAACGGTACTGTCGTCCTTTGTCGATTTTGAAGCGGTTGCCGGCGTGGTCATGAGTCGATATGCGTCAGAGGCGACAGACCAGCAAACCGAGCAATTTGCTGGCATTCTCCAGACAACGCTGACTCGCTTTTATGGAGCCTCTCTGGTCTCTTATAACGGTGAAGAGCTGATTTTTTTGCCGCCAAGTAACCCTGACGCCGATCCGCGAGCGGACACCGTCGTCGAGATGGAGTTGCAGGGAGATACGGCTTTGAGATTACAGTATCAAATGTTTCTGAATGAAAACGATGAGTGGAAACTCAAGAATTTAAGCCTGGCCGGCATCAACCTTGGCCGTCAGTACTATACGCAGTTCGCAGCGCTGATGGCGCAGCACAACAACATTGATGCAGTCTTGGATAACTGGAAGTAGTCGCGCTTGCACGAATCTATGGGAGGAATTATGGAGTCTTCACAGATCGTAGCCTTGCTTGAAGCAGCGTTCCCCGACTGCACAATCTCGGTAGAAGGCGGCGACGGAAAGTTCATGGTTTCTGCCGTTGGTGATGTGTTCGATGGTCTCACTGCGGTAAAGCGTCAGCAGGCCGTTTACAATGTTCTGAATGAGCATATCCGCAGTGGGGCGATTCACGCCGTAACGATGCGCTTATCCACCCCTGCCGAGCAAGCCACTGTGGCCTCGCAGTAAGAGTCAGCGGCGCGGAGTCTGTATGGATCGTCTTATCATTAACGGCGGCGTTCGCCTGTCGGGTGAAATCAGAATAGCAGGGGCCAAAAACTCTGCCTTGCCCATTCTAGCGGCCACGCTTCTGACCGACGATCTGGTCAAAGTGTGTAACCTTCCACACCTTTACGATATCACCACCATGCTTGAGTTACTTGGCTGCATGGGCGTCCAGCCGGTGATTGACGAGAAGCTAAACGTTGAAGTTGACAGTAGTACAATTGCCCACTTCAGCGCGCCTTATGAATTGGTCAAGACTATGCGTGCTTCGATACTGGTCCTTGGTCCCTTGCTGACGCATTACGGCCGCGCAGAAGTTGCTTTACCTGGGGGATGCGCCATTGGCAGTCGGCCTGTCAATCTCCATATTAGCGCTCTGGAGGCCATGGGGGCTAAGATTATTGTCGAGGATGGCTATATAAAAGCCAGCGTGGAAGGGCGGCTGACGGGTAGCCAGATATTCATGGATATGGTCACGGTAACCGGCACCGAAAATGTCATGATGGCTGCCACGCTCGCGACCGGAAAAACTGTGATTGAGAATGCCGCCCGTGAGCCTGAGGTGGTTGATCTGGCCAACTGCCTGATTGAAATGGGTGCAAAAATCACCGGTCAGGGAACTGACACTATCGCCATTGAGGGTGTCGAACGCCTGCACGGCTGCACGTATTCTGTCATGCCTGACCGTATCGAAACAGGTACCTACCTGATCGCTGCTGCTGCAACCCGAGGCAACATCAAAGTCAAAGATACGCGCCCTGATATCTTGGAATCTGTGTTGAGTAAACTGGAGCAGGCCGGGGCAGAGATCAAGGTTGGGCCGGACTGGATCGCGCTTGACATGCATGGTGAGAGACCGAAGTCAGTCTCTTTAAGGACCGCACCTTATCCGGCTTTCCCAACCGATATGCAGGCCCAGTTCGCGGCGCTGAACTGTATCGCGGAAGGAACTGGCGCGATCACTGAAACCGTATTTGAAAATCGGTTCATGCATGTGCATGAAATGAACAGGATGGGTGCTTCGATCAAAGTAGAGGGTAATACAGTCATTGTGGAAGGCGTCGAAGCGCTGAACGGAGCGCCCGTCATGGCGACCGATCTAAGGGCGTCTGCTAGCTTAATTATCGCAGGCCTTGTGTCTGAACACGAAACGAGCGTGGATCGGATTTACCACATTGATCGGGGCTACGAATGCATCGAGGAGAAACTGCAGTTGCTCGGTGCGCGTATACGACGTGTGCCTGCATAAGTTAAGTAGACATGAATGATTCCCAACTGATCATTGCCCTGACCAAAGGCCGAATTCTCCAAGAGACGCTGCCATTGCTTTCGATGGCAGGCATTGAGCCTCTGGAAGATGTCACAAAAAGCAGAAAGTTGCTATTTGAAACCGGTGAACCCGGCGTACAGCTTCTGATTATGCGTGGATCCGATGTGCCAACCTATGTCAGGTTCGGGAGCGCAGATATGGGGGTTGCGGGCAAGGACCTCATACTTGAGGAGGGCAGTGAGGGCTTCTATGAGCCTCTGGACCTCGATATCGCCCGATGCAAGATGATGACCGCCGTGCCATTACAGTGTCGTGAGAACTCAGCGAGGCTTAGGGTTGCGACAAAATTTACCAATATTGCCAAGCAATTCTATGCTGAACGGGGTCAGCAAGTTGAACTAATCAAGCTAAGCGGGGCTCTGGAGCTAGCGCCCTCCTTGGGATTGGCAGACGCAATTGTCGATATTGTCGATACAGGCAAGACGCTCAAAGCCAACGGACTAGTTCCTCAGGACACAATCGCGGATATTTCATCGCGGGTAATAGTCAACAAGGCTGCAATGAAGATTAAAACCGCACTGATCCAAAAAGTGCTGGCAAAATTGAGTGAAGCGGTAAAGATGCGCGCTGCGGACTCCGCAGGGCGATAGCAGTGAACAGGATCGAGTAGCACCAAAGCGAGTACCATGTCTTCTTTTTCAGAGAATATCAGTCAACTGTCAACTGCCAGTGCGGACTTCGAGAAACAGCTTGATGCTGCACTTGATCGGAGGATGCTCGTTGCTGACGAGGTCAATAAGGCCGTCTCGGACATCATTAGACGAGTTCGCTCAGACGGAGATAAGGCGGTTCTTGAGTACACCAATCAATTCGACGGCCTTGGCGCAACTTCTCCGGCTGAGTTGACCGTTACGACAGAACGGCTACAGGCCGCTTTGGCGTGCGTGAGTGAAAATCAGCGCTTGGCATTGTCGCATGCTGCCGAGAGGATTCGGAATTACCACGAAAAGCAAAAACAATCATCTTGGCGCTATGAGGAGGCAGACGGGTCGATCTACGGTCAAAAAGTCAGCCCGCTCTCTAGAGTTGGAGTTTATGTCCCCGGTGGCAAAGCTAATTATCCGTCGTCGATGCTGATGCTGGCGATTCCCGCGCAAGTCGCCGGTGTTAAGGAAATCGTGGCTACCGTCCCAACCCCCTATGGTGATGACGGCAATTTAGTTTTCGCAGCAGCGGCGCTCGCTGGTGTGAATAAAGTTTTCACTGTGGGTGGAGCGCAGGCGATTGCGGCGCTGACTTATGGGACTGAAACAATCCCGCGTGTGGATAAAATCACCGGGCCGGGCAACATTTATGTCACCGTAGCCAAGAAGCAGGTCTATGGAGAAGTTGGCATCGACATGATTGCTGGCCCATCTGAATTGACCGTGATCTGCGATGGGAAAACCGATCCGGACTGGGTTGCCATGGACCTTTTTTCACAGGCGGAGCATGATGAGCAGGCGCAGTCTATACTAATAACGACATGCTCTGAATTTCTGAAGCAGGTCAAGAGCAGCATCGACAAACTGCTTCCACGGATGGAGCGCCGCAAGATAATCGAGGCATCGCTGCGCGACCGTGGACTGCTAATTCTCGCGGATGACTTTGGTGCCGCTGCCCGCGCCAGCAATCTGATTGCCCCTGAGCATCTCGAGGTATCTGTGGAAGATCCCGAGCACATTCTTGAGATGATCGAAAATGCCGGGGCGATATTTCTTGGCCGCTACACTGCAGAGGCTCTGGGCGACTACTGCGCCGGACCGAGCCACGTACTACCGACTTCCGGGACCGCTCGGTTCTTTTCCGCGCTGGGGGTGTACGACTTTCAGAAACGTTCCTCAATCGTCAAATGTTCTGCGCAGGGCGCGCACAACTTGGCTGCTACCGCCAGTGAGCTGGCGCGCAACGAGCATTTGCAGGCCCATGCCCTGTCTGCAGAATACCGTTTCAATCCTGAGCTGGATTAAAGCCATTCGAACGACCTCAGACCTCTTTGGGTTCGATGACTACAGCCTGCCCAAAACCCAGAGTTGTTGGGAGCTCAAACAGCTGACCCTCTCGAAAGATTTCAATCATGAGTGTTTCGCCCGGCTTCGCGTTGCGTATCTCTAGCATGATATTTTGTCCGCTGCTGACTGGCGTATTTCTGACCCGTGTGATGACATCTCCGGGCATGATGCCTGCACGTTCCGCAGCGCCGCCGGGGTCAACGCTTTCAACCAGCATTCCTCGTATGCTGTCAACGCCGAAAAACAGCTGGCTCGATTGCGCGGTCAGTGCCTCACCGGTGATGACTCCAAGATATCCTGAATTCTGCACAATGGCCTCCGCTACCATTTCGTGCATCGCATTAATCGCGATGTGTGCATGAGTCGCGAAACCGATGCCCTCGAAGCTTCCGGATTCTGAGAAGATCGACGTGTTTATACCGACCAGCCTGCCTTCTCTATCGATGAGAGCGCCCCCGGAATTACCGGGATTAATGGCTGCATCAGTCTGAATGAATCCCTGACTGCCGTCCGGTTCGCTGCTTATGGCGCTAATAATTCCCTGAGATGCGGATTGTCCGATGTTTCTTCGCGGATACCCAATTGCGAAAACAATGTTTCCTACCTCAAGGCTCGAGCTGTCTCCTACGGCTATAGGAGTCAGGTCATCCATATTGATATGTAGAACTGCCAAATCATTGTCAGAATCATAGGCAATGACGGTAGCCGGTGTGCGTCGCCCGTCATGTAGAGTCACCTCAGTGTCAAACGCGTCGAAAAGGGTATCTACCACATGAAGATTTGTAAGGATAAAGCCTTGTTCGCTGACAATGATGCCAGACCCAAGGCTGGCTCTCTCGCCCAGATAAAGATTGAGCTGATCATCTGCGGCCCGTTCAACGGATTCTATATTTACGCTGGTGGCGTTGATGCTCACAATTGAAGGGGCGGCGCGTGCAATGACCTCGGCGAATCCGATAGGTGAAGTGTCTATTCGCTCCAGACTGAAAGCGGCGAGCTGATCGGCTGCTTGCTGTAACTGTTGATTCTGTAGATACATAAAGGCAGCTAACAAGCCGCAGATGACGGGCCAACCGAAGAATTTTATTGTCTCGAGGATTTTGTGCATGAACGGCTGGCGCTGGCGAGCTTGCTAGCTGTGCTAAAATTAAGTTCTAGTCCAATATACAGCCATGTAGAGGCGGAATCCAATGACTATGCAGCGTGAACGGCTTGACGCAGAGTTAAACAAGCTTTTGCAGCCCCAGCGATTTCGAGACTATTGTCCGAATGGGCTGCAGGTTGAGGGCAGCACTGAAATCAGCAGATTAGTGACCGGCGTGACCGCGAGTGAAGCGCTGATTGACCGGGCAATTGAGCTCAATGCCGATTGTCTGCTGGTGCACCATGGATACTTCTGGCGGGGCGAAAACCAGAGAATCACAGGGATTAAGAGGAATCGTTTGCGCAAATTGCTGCTAAACCACATAAACCTATTTGCTTACCATCTGCCTTTAGACGTCCACGAGGAGTTTGGCAATAATGCGCAGCTCGGTAATTTGCTCGGCCTGGTCACTGAAGAAGTCAAAGGTCGTCCAGGTGATGTAGCTATCGTGGCAATTGGGCGCCCTGAACAACCAATGACTCTTAGAGAGCTTCAGACGAGAGTGGAGGGTGCGCTGAACAGGGAACCGATCGTCGTCGGTGATCCGCTTGCTCAGATTCGTCGGCTTGCCTGGTGTACCGGAGCAGCGCAATCTTTCTTTGACTTGGCAGTTGAGGCCGAGGTAGACGCCTTCATTACGGGCGAAATTTCAGAGCCATCTGCGCATCTGGCAAAAGAGTCGGGTGTTGCCTTTGTCTCTGCGGGCCACCATGCGACTGAGCGTTATGGTGTTCAGGCGGTAGGAGAATTTCTCGCCCGAGAGTTTGACCTTCAGCACCAATTTGTCGACATTGAAAACCCGGCCTAGGCATTATCTGGCCACAGCAGCCTCAGACGGGCAGGCAGTAATACAGCAAAACATGGCAAGTCGTTTAACGTGTTGGGCGACTGCTACTTTGACTGGGACTGAGTGATGTCTTCGTCATTGACCGGAACACTTTTATCCAGCCCAAAATCTTCTGCCAGAGCACCTTTCTGGTCCGGTCTCTGTTTGGCAGCATAATCTCTGGGCGGGGCAAGCGGGCTTGCCTCTTCAGGGTTGCTAGCAGTTTCAAAAACAGCATCGGACTCGGCTGGCAGCAATTTGCTGGCAACCTCACCAGAGCATAGATCCTGTGCGCCGCTTGCGAGATGTTGATAGACGTCGCGATAACTTTCCGTCATGTGCTGTACCAGTTCAGCGGTCATACTAAAATGGTCGCTCACACTATCACGGTATTCGGAGTGGCTGTCCTTCAATTTTCGAATCTGCTCTTCTAGGTCTTTAATTTTCGAAGGGGTGACACTCAGGCGGCTTGCAATCAGTAGCCCAATTATCGTGCCCAGCGCGAAAGCGCCAATACTTATCAACCAGATCAAGAAAAGTGCCTGTTCAGTCCTCTATACGCCGTGACATTATACATGAGTAAGCGGCCGTTTTCCTGTTTAGCATCTTACAAAAATTTGCGTTGCCTGTATTGAGGCAATTGGAAAAGAGGTTGAGCTCGCCTAGAATGCGCCGGCGGGTTGGGGGTGCGCGGTAGACAACCGGGGATTCCCGTGAACGGTTATCCATTCGGGAAAGTCACATGACGCCGACAGAACGCTACCAGGCTGACGTCGCCAGAGGAAAGGTTACAAGAGACTCAGAGCAGATCCGGGTAGTAGAACTTCTGAGTGATCTGTGTTGTGGATTGCGGGATAGGGTCCACCCTGCTGAAGAGGCTTGGCTGCAACGTCTGATTGGCGCTGCGCGCAAAAAAACTACTTCTCCTGAGCCTTTGCAGGGTATTTACCTCTGGGGCGGGGTCGGCCGGGGGAAAACTTATCTGATGGACCTGTTCTTCGCCAGCGTTGAAGATTCGTCAAAACTCAGAACCCACTTTCACCGGTTTATGCAGGATGTCCACAGCCGTTTGTTAGACCTTCAGGGTATTACCGACCCTTTGGAGACTGTCGCAGACGAACTTGCCAAGCGTGCAACCCTGATTTGTTTCGATGAATTCTATGTGTCGGACATCGCAGATGCCATGTTGCTGGGCGGGCTGTTGAAGGCACTCCTTGAACGCGATGTCGTGCTCGTCGCAACTTCGAATGTGCCTCCTTGTGAACTATACAAGAATGGTTTGCAGCGGGAGAAGTTTTCACCGGCAATTGCGGCCATTGAGCATCACTGCCAAGTCGTTGAAGTTGACTCGGACAGAGATTATCGATCAGAGCGTTTGAGCTCGACAGAACTCTACCTGTTTCCTCAGAATCCGGTTGTAGACGAGCAGCTGCGCGCGTGTTTTTTTGAACTGGCCAGAGATATGGCGACAATCCGCGAAAACGAAATGCTCAGTCTGCTTGGTCGGGAGTTAAAAACCATTCTCTTGGCAGAGGAGCAGGTATGGTTCTCATTTAAAGAGCTTTGTGGCGGTCCCAGAAGCGCCTTTGATTATGTGGAGCTGGCGAAACTGTATCGGGTGGTGTTTCTGAGCAGTGTCCCAGTGCTGGACGAAGACGCTAACGATAGTGCACGCAGATTCATCAGTCTCGTGGATGAACTATATGACCGCCGTGTTCAGTTGATTGTGGCGGCCGAGGCTGACGTTCATCAACTTTATACCGGTCAGGGACTGGCTTTCGAATTTGAGCGGACCACATCTAGGCTCATGGAAATGCGATCTCGTGAGTACCTTGCGCGGGAGCACCTGCTGTAGGGTCAAAGCGCCGGATGGTGGGCTCCGGAGTCTTGCTGGGGATGTGCAATATTTCCGGCATCTTGGCAGCAAATACCTTGAATCTTGATGGTCACTCCGGTAGTATTCGCGCTCCCTAAACCAAAGCCCCTAGGTCGTGACATGAAGACTTACAGTGCTAAACCCAATGAGGTAACCAAGAACTGGCTGCTCATTGACGCCGAAGGCCAGACGCTTGGTCGAATGGCGGCTGCTATTGCCACGCGATTACGCGGCAAGCATAAAGCGGAGTACACTCCGCATGTAGACACGGGTGACTACGTGGTTGTTATCAACGCTGACAAGGTTCAGGTAACCGGTAACAAGACCACAGATAAAATATATCACGCTCACTCCGGCTTTCCAGGCGGGCTGAAATCTATCTCATTTGATAAGCTACGAGATCGTGCCCCTGATAGGGTAATTAAACTTGCCGTGAAGGGTATGCTGCCGCGCAGCCCACTGGGCAGAGCAATGTTCAAGAAACTCAAGGTCTATGCAGGCTCAGATCATCCGCATGGTGCTCAGCAGCCTCAAACCCTGCAACTCTAACAGGTTAACCAAGCACCTATGGCAAGTACTCAATATTACGGCACAGGTCGTCGCAAGACCTCTACCGCCCGCGTCTTTCTTACAAGTGGAAGCGGTAACATCACGATCAATCGACGTCCACTGGATGGATATTTCGGTCGAGAAGTCGCCCGTATGATAGTGCGGCAGCCTCTCGAATTATTGGAAATGACAGAGCGTTTTGACATCAACGTCACGGTGCGCGGCGGCGGTAGCTTTGGTCAGGCAGGTGCTATTCGCCATGGCATCACTCGGGCTCTGATGGAATACGATAACGAATTACGACCGACGCTTCGCAAGGCGGGATTCGTGACTCGAGATGCACGGGAGGTGGAGCGTAAGAAGGTTGGTTTGCGGAAATCCCGGAAGAAACCTCAGTTTTCCAAACGGTAAGGGAAACATGCTGTCAAAAAACGCCAAATCCTTCGCAGATTTGGCGTTTTTTTTTGGCGGCGAAAAATAAAAATATTGTTAAAAAACAGCTACTTGAGGATAATTCTGAATTGTGGCTTGCTTGATAAAAAAGTCGAAATTGACTAACATCCTTCGGAGATTTTCGAAACCTACAGTAAAGAAGCCACTGATAAACGACCCCGCCACGGGTACCGTTTGACTGGGGTGATCGGATCATTCACTTGCATTTAGTGGGATCTCAAGGAGTAAATTGAAGTGACTGACGACAGTACTAATGCTGGCCGCAGACGTTTTCTGGCAGGCTCGACAGCAGCTGTGGGCGCTGCTGGCGTGGTCGGAGCGGTAGCGCCTTTCATCGGATCTTGGAATCCGAGCGCCAAAGCCCGTGCAGCCGGGGCACCAGTGCGAATCGATATCAGCCGACTCGCGAAAGGAGAAATGCTTGGCCCCATACCCGCTTGGAGAGGGCGTCCGATTTTTGTGGTAAAGCGCGGCGAAGAAGCGCTGTCAGCGTTGAACGAGGATCCTGCAAGATTAGCCGATCCTGAATCACTTGATCCTGAGCAGCCGGGATACGCGCAGAATGAATATCGATCGCGCACTCCAGAGGTGCTGGTATTGGTCGGACTTTGTCCTCATCTTTTCTGTTCACCGACGCCTCATGTCGAGCTGCGACCACAGCCATTCGATACCAACTGGCGCGGCGGCTTTTTCTGTCCATGTCATGGCTCACGCTTTGATCTGGCAGGGCGTGTCTACAGCGGATCGCCTGCGTCCAGAAACATGCAAGTACCACCTCATTCGTTCGAGTCAGAAAATATATTGGTAGTCGGTGTTGACGAGGAGACATCAGCATGAGCGATATAACTGAAACTGAAAGCCCTAACGAGACTGTTCAAAGACCCGGTTGGTTGGTTGGGATGCGAGATTGGGTAGACGCTCGCCTTCCCATCATGGATGCATGGAAGAAGCATCTTTCCGAGTATTACGCGCCGAAAAACTTTAATTTCTGGTACTACTTTGGGGTACTTTCGATGCTGGTTCTGGTGATGCAGTTGCTCACTGGTATCTGGCTGACGATGAATTACACCCCTTCGGCGGAAGCAGCATTTGCGTCAGTTGAATACATCATGCGGGACGTGGATTTTGGCTGGCTTCTGCGTTACCTGCATTCAACAGGCGCCTCAGCATTTTTTTTCGTGGTTTACCTGCACATGTTCCGAGGGCTCATGTATGGCTCGTATAAGAAACCTCGGGAATTAATCTGGGTACTGGGAATGGCTATCTATCTGGTACTGATGGCCGAGGGATTCATGGGTTATGTTCTACCCTGGGGTCAAATGTCCTATTGGGGGGCAAACGTCATCGTTTCCCTATTCGGCTCGATACCAGTCATCGGCGAAGACCTGTTGGTGTGGATTCGTGGCGATTACTTAATTTCGGGGGCCACACTTAATCGCTTCTTCGCACTGCACGTGGTTGCCCTGCCTATCGTTCTTCTTGCGCTGGTGGTGCTGCATATCCTTGCGCTGCATGAGGTGGGTTCTAATAACCCTGACGGCATCAACATCAAGGATAAGAAAGGCCCTGACGGTGTTCCTGTGGATGGCGTACCGTTCCACCCGTATTACACGCTTTATCACGACCTCCCGGGTGTGATTCTGTTTTTGTTCGTGTTCTGTGCAATAGTGTTCTTCGCTCCGGAAATGGGTGGGTATTTCCTGGAAATTGCGAACTTTCAGGAAGCAGATTCATTGAAGACACCCGAACACGTGCCGCCAGTTTGGTATTACACGCCGTTCTATTCAATGTTGCGCGCGGTTACCGTTCCACTGTTCGGGATCGATTCCAAATTTTGGGGCATGCTTGTCATGTTCGGTGCGATTGCGATTCTGTTTGTCTTGCCCTGGCTGGATAAAAGCCCCGTTCGCTCAATGCGTTACAAAGGCTGGTACAGCCGAATCGCTCTCCTATCTTTCGCTGTGTCATTTCTTATTCTCGGCGTGCTTGGTACGCAGGCAGTGAGCCCTGCTAAGACGGTCCTAGCCCAGTTGATGACGGTGGTTTACTTCGCCTATTTTCTGGCAATGCCGTGGTACACGAGGAAGGAACAAACCACCATACCGCCGGAGCGCGTGACAGGCCGCTTTATTTCTGTTCCTCAACTGGTTGGCTCCATCGTCCTGTTGGCGCTGTTGGTCGGCCTGCCTCTGATGTTGGTGTCAGGCAGTGCCGAGGCAGCGTCTGCCGGGAATCTGGACCTCGAGCATGTTGAAACAGACTTTGATGATAAGGAGTCTTTACAGCGTGGCTTTCGAACTTACATGAATTACTGCGCGAGCTGCCATGAATTGGGTTACGCACGCTATGAGCGAACAGCCGACGATCTCGGGATTCCGCACGACTTGGTCCTCGCGAACTTGGTATTCGATGACTCGCTTATTGGCGATCTCATTGAGAATGCCATGTCTGAAGACGATGCAAAATCTTGGTTCGGCGCGGCTCCGCCGGACCTAACTCTGGCTGGAAGAGTCCACAGTCCAGATTGGTTGTACACCTATCTTAAATCCTTTTATAACGATACAAACCGACCACTGGGTGCCAACAACAAGATCTACGCCAATGTCGGCATGCCAAATGTGCTGCATGAGCTGCAGGGTGATGTTGAATGCGATGGTCACGGAAGCGAGAATCCGCTTGACTGTGAACTGCATCGCGTAGAAGGCACGGGCTCTCTGAGCGAGCAGGAATTCGATAATCTTATCGCTGATCTTGTAAATTTTATGTATTACGTGGGCGAACCTGGTCGTGAAAATCGACAGGCGATCGGTTTCTGGGTTCTGGCGTTTCTAGGATTGCTTTACATCCTGGCAGCGATGATGGGACGGGAATTTTCCAAGGACTATCACTGACATGCTGCTGTTCCGCAGGCAGACAAGATAATATTGACCGAATTAGGGGACAAGACATGGGTGTAGTCGCGAAGCGATCGTCAATGACTTTCTATTCAGATGGAACAAGTCACTACAGTCACAGAGTGCGTATCGTGCTCGCAGAAAAAGGAGTCACGGTAGAAACCATCGATGTTGATCCCGACAATAAGCCGGAAGATCTTGCGTCACTGAACCCATATAACAATCTTCCGACGCTGGTTGATAGAGACCTTGTGTTATATGAAGCCGACATCATGATGGAGTATCTCGATGAGCGGTTTCCTCATCCCCCTCTGTTTCCGGTTTATCCGGTCGCAAGGGCTCAGAGTCGACTTTGGATCTACCGGATCAGGCAGGACTGGTGTGAGCTTGTCGACAGTCTTATGGCCGGTGACGGTACGCCTTCGCAGCTTGAGAAAAAGCGGAAAGAATTACGTGAAAGTCTGATTTCTATTGCGCCGATTTTTGGCGAAAAACCCTACTTCATGAGCGATGAATTTACCATCGTTGATTGTGTAGTCACGCCGATTCTGTGGCGCCTGCCTGCGATGGGCATCGAGTTGCAAAAAAATAAAACAACCAAGCCGCTACTAGCGTATAGAGACCGTTTGTTCGAGCGCGAGTCGGTCGTGGCCAGCATGTCTGAACAAGAAAAAGAAATGGCTTAATCCTGAGATTCTTCTTTGGATTCACAAGGGCGACCTTCCATGGCAATGACATCAAGCCGTTCCTATGTGGTGAGAGCCCTGTACGAGTGGATAGTAGAGAACAACTGCACGCCTTACATTCTGGTCAATGCCTTCGGGGACGGAGTAGAGGTGCCGCAGGAGCACGTGCGTGATGGCCAGATCGTCCTAAATATCTCTCCGATCGCGGTAAGCGACCTGCATCTAGGAAATGAAAGCCTGAATTTTGAGGGCCGATTTGGAGGAATTCCCAAAATTGTTAGTGTGCCAATGAGTGCGGTGTGCGGGATTTACGCCAAAGAAAACGGTCAGGGTATGATTTTTGACCCAGAGTCCGCTCCGCCCGAACCGCCGGGGCCCGCTGCACCGGAGGAAACAACCACTATAGGTACTTCAGACAAAAAAGGAAGTCCGAAACCCGCTCTGCGTATTGTCAAGTGAGCATTGCGCTAATTGATATATTCAAATACCTTGACTACCTTGGTAACGCCCGAAACATTTCTGGCAAGATTCGCAGCGCTGTCGCCTTCAGTCTGGCTAACCAAGCCCATCAAATAGACCGCGCCATTTTCTGTAACCACTTTGACTTGGCTAGCGGGAACGTCGTTGTCCGTGAGCATCAGTGTTCTGATCTTGGTGGCAATCCACGCGTCATTGCTCCGAGATAAAAAACCAGTCTTCCCTGCCACTTCCAACTCGTTGTGGATACGTTTGATTTTTGCGCTGGCCTGTCTGGCAATTTCTGTCGCCTGCGCCCTCAGTACGTCACTTGCAACCTGCCCTACCAAGAGAACAACGCCATTGTGGCTTACGACACTGAAATTCGACTGTTTAAATGCGGGTTCCTGCGAGCGCATATTGACAGCAATCTTGGTTTCGATAACTTGATCTTCAATCATCGCTCCCGTTGTTCGTTCAGCTGGGTTCTCCTGAATTCCCTGATCTCCTGTTGTCTCTGTCAATATTGCAGTGCACGAGGACAATGCAATCGCAACTATCGCAATAAGCACCGAGTGTTGCTTCACGCGTTATCTCCTCCGAATAATTTGGTATCAATGTAATCACACAGACAGTGGATCACAACTAAATGCACCTCTTGGATGCGTGCGGTTCGATCCGCCGGCACGCGGATTTCAATATCTTCTGCTGATAGTAGATCTGCCATCGCGCCGCCATCGCGCCCGGTAAGAGCAACTATCTTCATCTCTCTGTCGTGGGCTGCTCTCATGGCCTCGTTGATATTGGGCGAATTCCCGCTCGTAGAGATAGCGAGCAGGACATCACTGCTTTGCCCCAGAGCACTTACCTGCTTGGAGAAAATCTCGTTGTAATCGTAATCATTAGCGATTGCGGTCAAGGTAGAGCTGTCGGTTGTAATCGCTATTGCGGGCATGCCCGGTCGCTCCATCTCGAACCGATTCAGCAACTCGGCTGAAAAATGCTGGGCGTCTCCTGCAGATCCGCCATTGCCGCAGCTCAGGATTTTGCCATCGTTTAGCAGGCAATTAACCATGGTTTCTCCGGCCATCTGTATCACTGCTGTCAGATCGCCGGCGGCTTTCTGTTTCGTTTCAATGCTTTCCAGGAAGTGGCCAAGTATTCTGTCTTGTAAATCCATGCCTTTACTCTGTGTGAATGTCAGTCTTAACCGGTCATCTCACTTTATTAACACACGTATTATCGGCCAGAATTGGTGGTCTGTTATAGGAAATGCTCTTCAAAATTCGCGCTATGCTGTGGGGGCACTAATGAAATGCAGCTTGAATCCATTTGGCCCGATGTCTTGGCGGATTTTCAAATAGCCCGTGGAAATCAAAACGACAGTCAAAAGCCTGATACTCCCTGTGAGCGCGCAAAAAATGCGCAGCTGTGCAACTATCCTTGCCTGCTTCAGTTGGTTAATGGTCTCAATGTGTGAGCTGTACAGGTCCTTTCTTCAACATTTGACCTTAATGAGGGTCAGTTGTGAGGCGCCTTCCACCATGATTAGATCGACCTCGTCGAATTTGCAGGAATAATTCTCGGTGGTGAGTTTGAGGCTCCGGGTCAGAAGATGCCTGGCGGCTTGGCGTTCCGCTCTGCGTCCAATCAGTGTCATTTGCACTGTCGGGAAGTCAATCTGGAACAGAAGAAGGGAGCTCGGCTCCGGAACGTGTTGCGGTGCCGCCTCGGAACTGAGCGAATTGTAGGCTACGATGAATTCTCCCGCTTTCTGATAGTGTGAGTGCACCGGTCGCACCAGCGATCGCAACATCCGTTCTGCGGGTCATCTGGTTAAGGCAGGGGTACAATTTGAAACTGTCGACACCGAGTGCCCTTAGTCGTTGAGAGGAGCCTTGGACTGCTCTTAGCTGACCGTCGATCTTCTGTTTAAGGCTGCCATTTTCGAGTAGCCACGGTGCGTCGGCGAACAAGATGCCTTCCAAATCACGATTTTCGGTCGACCCATTCAAACCATCAAACACGGACGGTAAGGCGAATACCGGCACATCGGCTGCGAAGTAAAAAGCCAGCGTCGGTTTTATCAAGCGGGCTTGACGAGGGTTGGCGATGAGAAAAATGAAGTCAATGTCCTGCCGCCGCCTCGGTATGAATTCGATGTTATTCCGCGGCAAGAGGCTTCGAAGATTGTCCAGCCGCTCTTCACTCGCATCGATCGCCATGAGATTTTTAATCACGGTACTGTAATCATTGGTCTCGCCATACGTGGCCAGCGAAACAATCTTTCCGCCCCGATCCCGCCAATTTGCTGCGAAAGTTGACCGCAAACGATCATAATCAGCGGTTTCTGGTGCGATTAACGCCGCATGGCGATAATTACGCGCCCATGCCAAGTCAAGGATTTGAGAAATTTCGTCAGCTGGTGCCAGTCCAAACTGAAAAAGATTCCGGGGTGATTTATCTACTGAGTCTGCATAGTTCAGAGCCAGTGTTGGAACCGGTAAGCTTTCTCTTTCCGCCAGTTGGTTTACCAGTGATTTAGTCAGAGGGCCTATGATCAGATCTGCGCCTGATTCTACTGCTTGCTGATAAATAGCCTCCAGACTTACCACCGAGGTTGTGTCGTAAGTAGATACAGTAGGGACGTCCCTGCTGATTTGCAGTGACTCGTAATAGGCGCTGAAAAAACCCTCCTGAATTGCGATGCCGGCGGGTTGCTGTAGCGGAAGCAAGAGTGCAATTTTTCGTGGGCGGTTGTCCCACAGAGACTGCAGGGCTGCGAGATCTGACGGCAGGGTCTGTGAGGCAGTATGACTGGTCCATACTGAGCGCCAGCGTTCAATGGCGTTGAGTTGGCTGCGGATGTTGCTTTCCCCCGCCAGATAAACGCGCGCAAGCTCTATCCATCCTCGCAGTTCATAGCTGTTGGCATCTTCAGCGAGCCGCTCCAGTTCGGTCTTATCCAGAGCAAGCAACAAATGCCAGAGCGTTTCGATGTTCTGGGTCGATCTGGGGTGATTTAGCGCCCTTGCGGCACGGGCGTAAGCGGCAACCGCTGCAGCTGTGGAGTTGTTTTCTAGATGAAGATCCCCGAGCGTCGAATAAAGTTCTGGTGCCGCTGCGTCATCTGCGTCCAGATCTCTCACTAGATTTCCCGTTAACCAGCGCAAAGCGGCTGCTCTGTCATTTTGTGAGATGGCTAAATCGGCTTGCAGTAGCGCATAGGAAACCTTTAATGGAGTTGGCAGAGTGACCGGGCGATCAATGCGTCTTATCAGCTCATCCGCGCGTTCAAATTCTGACTCTGCAAGCAATAGTTTACCGGCTTGGATTAGATAATTCGCCGCTGTGCTCCCCGTTGTTCCCTCAGCCTCCCTGATGAGGGATGTGGCTTGTCGCATTACGTCACTGTCTTCTTCAGGTGGTTGCGGGCCATTAATTTCGCCGGTGCGACACGAGACCAGAATCGAGAGGCTCAGAATTTTCAATGGAGCTGTGAGGCTTCTGCGCGGTAACATACGGAGCCCTTAAGTCACGGAATAGAAAAAGAGTAATACAAGTGTGCGAACCGTGCAATTTTCCTCGAAACTCCGTCATGCTAGGAGGCACGCTTTTTGTGGTTGCGACCCCCATCGGCAATTTAGCGGACATATCCCTGCGAGCGATTGAAGTGCTTAAGCAGGTTGAGTTAATCGCGGCAGAGGATACGAGGCAAACTCATAAATTGCTCAATCACTACGGCATAACAACCCGGCTAACCGCGTATCATGATTTCTCAGATCAAAGCGCGAGCCAGAGGATAGTTCAGAGGTTGAATCAGGGCGAGTCAGTCGCACTCGTTTCTGACGCTGGTACGCCGCTTATCTCAGATCCGGGCTACGGGCTCGTCGCGGCGGCAAGGAGTTATGGGCTGAGCGTGATCCCGATACCCGGACCCAGCGCGCTCATTGGTGCGTTGAGTGTCGCAGGGCTGCCTACTGACCGCTTCTGTTTTGAGGGTTTTCTCCCGGCCAAAGCCGGTCCGCGCGACAAACGCCTGATGGCATTAGCCACTGAACAGCGCACGATGATCTTCTACGAGGCGCCTCATCGAATCAATGCCATGCTCCAATCATGCGCGTCTCATTTTGAAAGCTCTCGTCAGGTCTTTTTGGGAAGAGAGCTTACTAAGAAATTTGAGCAGCATTTTTGTGGCACACTGGCATTGGCCCGGGCCTGGTTGGCTGAAGATGAAAACCACATGAAAGGCGAGTTTGTGGTCGTCATAGCCGGCGGAGATGAGATTGCTTGGCAAAAGGCGAGGCTCGAAAAGGCCGAGGGGCTGGTTGCAGAGCTTCGCAAGGAGATGTCGATGAAAAAGGCGGTCGCCTTCATCAGTACCTTCCTAGGGCTGTCAAAAAATGAGCTGTATCGACGCGTGCTGGAGCGAGATCAGTAACGGTTGGTTGATCTTAAGGATTGCGCCGCCGCCTGTCAGGCCCTAAGATTGGACCGAGTCAGCTGGACAATTGCTGCATTCTGTCTCTTCTGAGGCAAAACTTGCAGAGGAAAGTCCGGGCTCCACAGAGCAGGGTGCCAGGTAACACCTGGGGGGCGTGAGCCTACGGCAAGTGCAGCAGAAAATATACCGCCAAATTGCGTTTGTGATTAGGTAAGGGTGAAATGGTGTGGTAAGAGCGCACCGCACGACTGGCAACAGTTCGTGGCAAGGTAAACCCCACTCGGAGCAAGGCCAAATAGGAATCCTGAGATGCTGCTCGCATTGGATTCGGGTAGGCCGCTACAAGTTTGCGGTGACGCAAGCTGCAGATGAATAATTGTCCTCGACAGAACCCGGCTTACAGGCTGACTCCTTTTTTCTTCCCTTTCTATTTGTTCTATTTGCGCTCCCTTCGTGTCACCTCGTCAGCGTCTGACTAGCAAGAAAACACTTCAATTGTGTTCGCTATTAATATGTATTTCAATGATTAATTGACATCTCGCGCTGGCGTTTCTTGTAAGTAGCTACTCAGATAGCGGCAGGATCGCGTAATCTCTTGAAAAAAAACATAAATTGTCTTGCGCAGCGGCCGATCACTGCCTATAGTGTGGGTTAGTGGAGAAAAGTGGCGATAACTGGTATAAAAGTGGGTCATAGTGGCTCGCATTATTTGTCGTAGACGGCCATGAGTATCAGGGGCAAGGCGTGTTTCGGGGCATCAATACAATCAATCTGGATGCAAAGGGGCGGATGGCAATGCCGGCTCGTTATCGTGAGCAGTTGGTCGCTGCCTGCGCCGGCCGGATGGTTGTGACGATCGATACGAATCACTGCTGTCTGCTGTTGTATCCTTTGCCGGAGTGGGAGCAGATTGAGAGGCAAATTGAGTCCCTGTCCAGTTTTGACCCGATGTCTCAGCGGGTGAAACATCTGTTGATAGGTCATGCGAACGATCTGGAGCTCGATAGCAGCGGGCGCATTTTGTTGCCACAAGAGCTCAGGCAGTACGCGAAACTGGAAAAGCACATCTGTCTGATCGGTCAAGGTAAAAAATTGGAAATTTGGGATCAGCAAAGCTGGTCTGAGCAGCGAGATACCTGGCTTACAGAGAGCGCGATAGAAGGTGAACTCCCAGAAAAGCTGAGAACGCTCGCGCTTTAATCAAACGCGAAGGCGGTCTGTACTGATGGGACATCACGAAACGGTTCTGAAACAGGAAGCGGTCTCAGCTCTGAATGTTCGCCCGAATGGGAGATATGTAGACGCCACCTTCGGGCGCGGAGGGCATGCCCGAGCAATATTGGACACCCTCGGTTTGGAGGGAAGCCTCCTGGTGCTGGACCGCGATCCTGAAGCGATCGCAGCCGCCCAGGGGCTCATGGCACAAGACCCGCGAGTCAAGGCTATGAAGACACCATTCGGCGCATTAGAAAACGTTTTGTCCGAGGCTCGTTTGCTTGGCAAGGTGGACGGCATTTTGTTCGATCTTGGTGTGTCTTCGCCGCAGCTGGACAAGCCCGAGCGAGGATTTAGTTTCATGAGAGATGGTCCGCTCGATATGAGGATGGACAAAGGAGCTAAACCCTCAGCCGCAGAGTGGCTTGCTGAAGCCCCGGAAGAACAGATCGCTGATGTGATCTATCAGTTTGGCGAAGAGCGCTATTCAAGGAGGATAGCCCGGACGATTGTGAAAGTCAGGACTGAAATGGCCATTACGCGAACCAGTCAGCTTGCAGATATTGTCAAACAGGCTCATCCCGCCTGGGAAAAGCACAAGCATCCCGCCACGCGCACATTCCAGGCTATACGCATGCATATTAATAACGAATTGCCTGAACTGGACTCTGCGCTGGAAGTTGCCCTTAAGAGTCTTGCTACCGGAGGCCGGCTTGTGGTGATAAGTTTCCATTCACTCGAGGACCGAATGGTAAAAAAGTTCATGGCTAGGTGCGCCAAAGGAGATATCTTTCCTCGCGGTGTTCCGGTCACCGCTGAACAGCTGAAGCCTTCCCTTAAATTGATCGGCCGGCCAGTCCGTCCGACTGCTGATGAAGTGCAGGTAAACAGCAGGGCTCGCAGTGCGTTGATGCGAACAGCGGAAAAGCTTGAAGTTGGATCAGCGGTGGCGTTGTGAGTGCACTAACTAGCAAAAATGCTCGGCGGTCGGGCGGTGAAAAGCACGTGTTTCCGTATCCGGTTCTCGTTTGGCTTGGTCTTGCCTCCGGGTCTTCCGCGTTGTTGTGTGTTCTTCTTCTTACACTGCTTGTCTCTGGTTTGATGGTTGTTAAAACAACCCATGAGAACCGCTTCGCTTTCAACGAACTTCAAGTGTTGCGCGAAGAAGCGAATCAGTTGGATGTGGAATGGGGGCAACTACTGCTCGAGCAAAGCACTTTCGGACTGGACGGGAGAATTGAGGAGAAAGCAACGCAGGAGCTGCAGATGCAGGTGCCACGAATCAGCGACATTGTTATGGTGAAACTGAATGATCGTCAGCCTTAAATCTCTGGTAAAGCAGTGGCGGGTGTTGCTGGTTCTGTTCGGTCTGTTCCTCTGTGTCTTGATCATCGCTTGGAAGTTAAGTGCTCTCCACGTGCTAGAGAAAGATTTCCTGCAGGTAGAAGGTGATAAACGGACAATTCGAAATATTCCCCTAGTTGCGCATCGGGGATTAATAACTGACCGTAACGGCGAGCCGCTTGCGGTCAGCACTCCAGTTCAGTCGATCTGGGTTAATCCGAGCGAATTGTTTAATGCTCCGGAGGTCATTGGCGCACTGGCGACTGCGCTGGAGCTGAATCCTGATGTGCTGACCAACGCAATAGCGAACCACGCTTCCAGCAAGTTCCTTTACGTGAAAAGGAGGCTGGCCCCGCCTGATGCGAAAAAAGTGCTTGATCTGAACCTAAGTCATGTCGGCGCACAGCAGGAGTATCAAAGATTTTACCCGCAGGGCGAGGTTACTTCGCATGTCATTGGCTTCAGTAATGTAGACGATGTTGGCCAAGAAGGTCTTGAATTGACTTACGACGACTGGCTGACTGGAACTCCGGGCAAACGTCAGATTATTCAAGACCGCCGCGGTCATATCATTGAAGAACGACAGACAATACAGCCTGCCGAGCCGGGACAGAATCTGTCGCTGTCAATTGACTTTCAGTTACAGAATCTTGCGTATCGGTCGCTTAAGGCGGAGTTCATTACCCGTCGCGCAAAGGCTGCTTCTGCGGTCGTTCTTGATGTGGATACCGGAGAGGTTCTAGCGATGGTCAATCAGCCGTCCTACAACCCCCATAACAAAGCGGACATGACAGATTTCAGTGTTTTGCGTAACCGGGCTATCACTGACGTTTTTGAGCCTGGCTCGACTGTCAAGCCTTTTACGATTGTGGCTGCGTTGGAGTCAGCGTTGTTTGAGCCGGATACCGTCATTGAGACAAGCCCAGGCTGGATGATGATTGGTCCAAATGAAGTTAGAGATATTTTTAACTACGGAACACTTAATTTGTCTTCCGTGATCACCAAATCCAGCAACATCGGCACCAGTAAAATCGCCTTTGAAATCGGTGCGGAGCCGATTAGAGATGTGTTGCAAAGAGTGGGGTTCGGGGAAGTGCCGGGGACGAGCTTTCCGGGAGAGCGCGGAGGGGTATTGCCCAACCCTCGCCGCTGGAGCCGCATTGAAACGGCAACCTTGTCTTACGGTTATGGATTGTCTGCCTCGGCACTGCAGTTGGCCAGTGCATACTCCGTAATTGCGGATGGTGGTATCCGCAAGCCCGTTTCGTTGCTGCGGCTCTCAGAAGACGAACTTGCGCAACTCCCCAGGTCGCAAGTCATTACCCCGACGATCGCCGCTGAGGTCATAACGATGCTTGAAACTGTGGTTGATTCTAGTCGAGGGGGTTCTGCGATTGAGGCCAACCTCCCATTTTACCAAGTGGCGGGCAAGACCGGTACAGCCCATGTAGTCGGTGATTACGGATATGAAGACAACCTGCACAATTCGTTTTTTGTGGGTCTGGTCCCCGCTTCAGACCCTAAGATCGTTGTTGTCGTGGTGATTAATGAGCCAAGAGGTGATGAGCATTACGGTGGCCAGGTTGCTGCGCCGGTGTTTTCGCAAATTGCCGCTGGTGCCATGCGAATCTTAAATATTTCGCCAGACGAGATACCTACGCAAAATCTTTTGAGCAGCAGTGTCCAATGACTTCTCATACTGCTCAGAAAATCAGCATGTCTGCTTCATTGCAGGACCTTATTTCTGGGCTTGTTGAACTGGAAGTTGATGCGCTGCCTGAATTGGCGGTGCCGGTAACTGGTATTCAGATCGACAGCAGGAAATTGGTTTCGGGCGATTTATTTATCGCCTACTTCGGTCGCAATCACGACGCCCGGGACTACGTCAGCGCCGCCCTTGACCACGACGTTTCCGCCGTTCTAGCTGAGTCCGGAGGGGAATGGCAGGGTATCCGGATTATCAGGGGTAAACCGGTTATTGCAGTAGACAATCTGACCGCAAAAATCAGTGAAATTGCAGCTCGGTTCTATGGCAGACCCAGTGAGTCGCTCACTATTTTTGGCATCACTGGCACCAACGGTAAAACCAGTTGCTCACAATTTATAGCGCAAGTTTTACGGGCTGTAGGTCAGAATTGTGGTGTTATGGGCACACTGGGTTACGGTCCATTCGACAACCTGTTAGCAACCGAATTGACTACGCCTGATGCGGCATTCACGCAAATGGCTCTGGCGGAAATGAGACAGAGAGGCCTGGATCCTGTGGCTATGGAGGTATCGTCAGTTGGGTTGCATCAAAAACGGGTGGCAGCGGTCAATTTCAAGGCAGCGATTTTTACCAATCTTTCCCGTGACCATCTTGATTATCATGAGTCTATGGAGAGCTACGCAGAAAATAAAAGGCTGCTCTTCACGATGCCCGGATTGCGGAACGCCGTTATCAATCTGGATGATCAATATGCACTTTCTTTCATCGATGCGGTTTCGAATAGCGTTCAGGTTTGGACGTACAGTGCAGATAATCCATCTGCCTCCGTTTACGGCAAGCAGGTCACTCTAGATAGAAACGGATTCTCTGCCGACCTTATGACTCCGGTTGGGGAAGCTAAGTTAGAAGCTGAGCTTCTTGGTTATTTCAATTTCAGTAACGTTCTGGCGGTTGTTACCGCCTTGATCGGATATCTGGGGATCGATAGTCGGGCGTCGTTACAGGCATTGTGTGACCAAATGGCTCGTTTGAAGCCGGTCTCCGGGCGTATGGAAATTGTGGGTAACTCTGACATCACCACAGTTGTCGACTACGCCCACACTCCGGATGGTCTTTGCAGCGCGTTACGCGCACTGCGCGATCATTTTGACGGCGCGATTTGGTGTGTTTTTGGATGTGGAGGCAACCGGGATAAAGGCAAGCGCCCGATGATGGGCGAAATCGCCGAACAATACGCAGATCACACCATTCTGACGGACGATAATCCCCGCAATGAAGCGGGCGAACAAATCGTGCAGCACATTCTCAGCGGAATGTCAGAGCCCGCTAAATGCTTGGTCATCCGTGATCGCGCGTCAGCAATTAAGGCAGCGGTCAGTCGGGCGATTCCCGGCGATGTGGTATTGGTTGCAGGTAAAGGGCATGAGACCTACCAAGAAAATCACGGGGTCCGCGCTCTCTTTAGCGACAAAAATCAGTTGCGCATCGCTCTGCAGGCGCGAATCGGGACTACCGGGGGCGAAACGCTTTGATTGGAGAGTTGTCGTTCAGCGCGTTGGCAGAGACCCTGCCCGCCCGCCATTTGGGGGACGAGAATTTTTTCTCGGATCTGTCTACGGACTCGAGAAGTCTTTCCATTGGATCGGCTTTTCTTGCGTTGAAAGGAGATAGATTCGACGGTCATGACCACGTCGAGTCGGCTATCAAAGCAGGGGCAAGTGGGGCGATTGTCACGCATTCTTCGGATGCTGATGTGCCCCAGTTAATTGTGGATAACACGCATAACGCATTGAGAGATATAGCCCGGCTGAATCGCGACAGAAGCACTGCCAAAATAGTCGCCCTGACAGGGAGCCAGGCCAAAACAACCATCAAAGAGCTGATAGCAGGCATTCTCTCTGAAGCAGGACCGACGCTATGGACTGAAGCCAATTTGAACAACACTATCGGCGTGCCGTTGACTCTGTTGAGACTGCAGGAGGAGCATCGTTACGCCGTCATTGAGATGGGTGCCGATCGCCAAGGAGAAATTGATTTTAGCGCGCAGGCGGCTTCCCCTGATATCGCTCTGATCACCATGGCGAGCGCAGCGCATGTTGAGGGCTTTGGTAGTTTGGCCGGCATCGTTAAGGGAAAGGGCGAGATTCTTGATCATCTCAAGCCCGGGGGCATTGCCGTACTGAATCAGGATGACCCTAACGTGCAGACTTGGATCGATCGGGTGAGAGGCCACCCTATAGTCCAGTTCTCAGTGCAGCGAGACACTAGCGCCGAATACCGCGCAGGTGAGATTGAAAGCCTCGCTGACGGCCGTGTCAGCTTTCGTCTTGTAACCCCGGCCGGGGAGATTGATATCTCGATGGAGCTATTGGGGCGACACAACGTTATGAATGCAGTCGCCTCGGCGGCGGTTGCGCTCGAAGCGGGCGCAGGCCTTGATCATGTTAAGCGAGGACTGGAATCGGCGCTGCCGGTTCAGGGCCGACTCTGTGCTATGGATGGCCTTGGAGGCGCTTTGGTTCTGGATGATTCCTATAACGCCAGTCCGAATTCGTTTCGTGCCGCGATTGAGGTGCTGGCAAGCTTTTCGGGTCGACAGATTCTGATTGCCGGTGATATGAAAGAGCTCGGCAGCGAATCGAGGCAGGCTCACCAATTAGTTGGAGAGATGGCGAAACGGGCAGGGGTCGATTCGCTATGGGCGGTTGGTGACTATGCAAGTCTGGTTGCGGAAACCTTTGGTGAGGGCGGAGTCGTGTTCGAAGACCAGCAGTCGCTGGTTGAATACGCCTCAAAGCAGCTGGACACTGATTCGGTAGTATTGGTCAAAGGATCACGCGGAGCCAGAATGGAGTGTGTGGTGAATGACTTGCGTAGAGGAGATGAAGCCTAATGCTGGTTTGGTTGTCAGATTTTCTGATGCAATTTGACAGTAACTTTGCGGTACTTCAGTACATAACCGTGCGAGGGATCTTCAGCGTGTTGACAGCGCTTGGAGTGTCCCTGCTGATTGGCCCGACGATGATTCGTCGGCTGAATTATCATCAAATCGGTCAGGTGGTCAGAGATGACGGCCCTGAGACGCATTTTAGCAAAGCGGGAACCCCAACCATGGGAGGTGCTCTGATACTGGTGAGTATCGCGATGAGCACGCTGTTGTGGTCTGACCTCGGCAACCACTATGTCTGGGTAGTCTTGCTCGTGACTCTCTCGGTCGGAGCGGTTGGTTGGGTTGACGACTATCGGAAGGTTTTCGAGAAAAATACCGCGGGATTGGCCCCGAGGTGGAAGCTGTTCTGGCAATTTCTGGTGGCAATCACTGCTTCGCTGATTCTCTATAACACGGCTCTAAGCTCCGTTGAGACTACCTACATCGTGCCATTCTTCAAGGAAGTTGCTGTCGATACGGGCTTCTTCTATGTCGTGGTCAGTTCACTGATGATTGTGTTTTTCAGTAATGCAGTCAACCTGACTGATGGATTAGACGGGCTCGCCATATTGCCAACCGTGATGGTTGGAGGTGCGCTGGGGGTTATTGCCTATCTGGCAGGTCACAGCGAATTCTCTGCTTATCTAAATATCCCCAACGTCCTTGGTTCAGGAGAAATAGTGATTTTCGCAGGGGCCCTTGTCGGTGCTGGTATGGGTTTTCTCTGGTTTAACACCTATCCGGCCCAGATATTTATGGGTGATGTTGGCGCCCTGGCGCTCGGTGCCGCGCTCGGTGTAATGGCGGTGATCGCGAGGCATGAAATTATTTTATTCATCATGGGTGGCGTTTTTGTGGTTGAAGCCTTTTCGGTCATCATTCAGGTCGCTTCTTTCAAATTGACCGGTCGGCGTGTATTCCGGATGGCGCCTTTGCATCACCATTTTGAATTAAAAGGCTGGCCCGAGCCGAGGGTCATTGTGCGCTTCTGGATTATTACCGTGATGCTGGTGCTGTTTGGCCTTGCGACTCTCAAACTTCGATAATAACGACAGATCTATCATGAGCGCTGACGCTGCTAAAACATTGATTATCGGGCTTGGGGCAACCGGATTGTCCTGTGCCCGTTATCTTGCGGCGCGGAATGAGGCTTTTTTTGTCGCAGACAGCAGATTAAAGCCTCCGAACCTTGATGACTTTCAATCCCAGTTTCCGCATGTCGACATTCAGCTGGGAAGTTTTCAGGAAAGCTCATTACTTTCTGCCTCTCGCATAATTGTCAGCCCCGGTGTCAGTTTAAAAACGCCGGAATTGATCAAGGCCGGAGCGGCGGGCATCCCGATCTCTGGTGACATTGATCTCTTTTCTAGGGAAGTGACATCGCCAGTCGTGGCTGTAACCGGCTCCAATGGAAAAAGTACCGTCGTAGAAATGCTGGCTGCAATCCTGGACGCCGCTGGGAAAAAGTACGGACTGGGCGGCAATCTTGACAGTGCTAACGCGAAACCTGCTTTGGATTTGCTGCTGGAGCAGCCGAAAGATCTCTATGTGCTTGAGCTTTCGAGTTTTCAGCTGGAGACCACTGAAGCACTGAATGCTGAAGTTGCGGTGCTGCTCAATGTCAGCATGGATCATATGGATCGCTATGACGACATGGATGAATATCTTCTCGCAAAGCGGCGCATATTTCGCGGCTGCAAGAAAGTGGTGATCAATCGGAGCGAACCTTCCAGTGCTCCGCAGAATCTAGACGCGCTGCCAAGCATTGACTTTGGATTTGATCGTCCCGGTAGTAACGGTCTGGGTTTGCTTCAAGAAGGGGAAGATCACTATCTGTCTTTTCAGTTTGAGAAAATAGTTTCGGTATCAGAGCTTAAAGTTTTTGGCCGGCACAATATTGCCAACTGTCTTGCAGCTATCGGTTTGGCCCTATCGGTCGGAATTGAAATCAAGTCCATTCGAAAGGCGCTCATCGACTTCTCCGGTCTGCCTCACCGCTGTGAATGGGTAGCGAACATTGCCGGCGTTGAGTTTTACAATGACTCTAAAGGGACAAACGTTGGAGCTACCGTTGCCGCGGTGGAGGGTCTCGGCAAGCATATTAGTGGGCACGTAATTCTGATCGCCGGTGGTGTGAGCAAAGGCGCAGACTTCAGTGATCTTGTGCCGGTGGTCAACAGATGGAGCAAAAAAGTTATTCTGATTGGTAAAGATGCCAAAAAACTTGCCCAGGCTTTGAATCCAGAAACGCCGGCAATTTTTGCAAAGGGTATGCATGATGCAGTCACATTTGCTCTTTCTCATGCTGCGCCGGGCGACGCTGTTTTACTGTCACCAGCTTGTGCAAGTTTTGATATGTACGCGAATTATCGGGAGCGTGGCCAGAGCTTCATTCAGTCAGTGGGGCTATTGCAATGACAATGGCTTCCATAACCCATCGCATTCCGGCATCGAAACAAGCATTACCCAGAATAAACGGCTTGCTCCTTACTGTGAGTGTCCTGCTAGCTTTTGGTTTGCTGATGATGACTTCTGCATCAGTGGAAATAGCCAGTAGCCGCTATGGTGATCCATTCTTTCACCTCAAGCGGCAGAGTGTGTTTGCGGTGCTGGGTTGTATTGCGATGCTGATAACCCTCCATCTGCCCATGAAATTCTGGCGCAGTGCTAGTGCCTATCTGCTGTTGCTTTCTTTCGCTCTGCTGACGCTGGTTTTGATTCCCGGCGTTGGCAGAGTCGTCAATGGCAGTGCTCGATGGATTGATCTTGGTTTCTTCAATCTGCAGCCTTCCGAACTAGCTAAAGTATTTATTGTTATCTATGTGGCCGCCTATTTGGAGCGGCATGCGTATGCAGTGCGCAACGCATTTGTTGGTTTTGTGAAACCTCTTCTGGTGGTGGCCGGCGCCGTGGTCTTGCTGCATTTCGAACCAGATCACGGAGCGATGGTTATCTTGCTGGCAACTGTCTTTTGTCTGATCTTCTTGGCAGGTGCCAAAATCTCGGGATTTTTTCCATTGCTGCTGCTCTGCTTGGGTGGCGTTACTTACATCGCAGTAACGAAACCTTATGTGCTTGAAAGATTTACTTCTTACTGGAATCCATGGGCCGCGGAAAATGTTTTCAATGGAGGGTATCAGCTGACGCAGGCACTGATTGCATTTGGTAGAGGTGAATGGTTTGGCGTTGGGCTCGGTAATAGCATCCAAAAACTGTATTTTCTGCCTGAAGCACATAATGATTTTGTGCTGGCGATCATTGGAGAGGAGCTGGGCCTGTTAGGTGTAGGTTTCGTAATTTTCTTGTTTGTGTGTCTCGTCTTTACGGGCTTCAGCATTGGCAGGCAGGCGCTCAGTCGAGGGGAATTGTTCTCGGCTTATGTTGCGTTCGGAGTGTCTCTGTTATTCGCCGGCCAGGCCCTGATCAATATTGGGGTGAATATTGGGTTGCTGCCGACGAAAGGCTTAACTTTGCCTTTTCTGAGCTATGGGGGCGCGAGTCTCATTGTATGCTGTTATATGGCAGCCATCTTGCTCCGAATACAATATGAGAATGACAATTCATCGTCTCTTGAGCAGCAGGGCTCCAGTGAATGGTAAATTACCCAATTACAGTGCTGATTATGGCGGCGGGTACCGGCGGGCATATCTTTCCTGCACTGTCTGTCGCCAAAGAATTGCAAATGCTGGGCGCGAAAGTTGAATGGTTGGGCACACCGTCAGGGCTTGAGCATGAGCTGCTCGCGAACACAGAAATACCTCTCCATACGGTCCCGGTGCAGGGTCTGCGAGGTAAAGGGTTGATGTGCCTGCTGTTCGCTCCGTTAATGCTGGCTCGTGCATTCTGGGAGTCCTTGAAGGTGTTGCGAAGAGTCCGGCCAGACATTGTCCTGGGAATGGGTGGTTTTGTGACAGGGCCTGCAGGGTTGGCGGCAAAGACAATGGGACTGCCGCTTCTGATTCACGAGCAGAACGCTGTCCTGGGTTTAACCAACAAACTACTGTTTCCGTTTTCAATTCGAGCCATGGAGGCATTTCCCTCGACTTTTCCTGCCGCTGCAAAAGTGAGCTACACCGGCAATCCAGTGCGGAGGGAAATACGCGAATTGGGCAATGTGGCTTCCCTAACGGTCGCCACTGGTCGTTCACTGAAGTTGCTTGTGTTAGGTGGAAGCCTCGGTGCTGAAGCACTGAACGACATTCTGCCGAAATTTATTGCGTCTGCCCCTGCGGGGAACATACAAACTCTCCACCAAACTGGACGCCGGCAATTTGCCCGTACTCTTCAGTGCTATCAGGAACTGGGGCACGATACGGAGGAGACACACCGGGTGGTGGCATTTATCGATCGGATGGGCGAGGCCTATCAATGGGCCGACATTGTCCTGTGCCGTTCTGGAGCCAGCACGGTTTGTGAGCTTGCGGTTGCTGGCAAGTCGGCTATTTTCGTGCCTTACCCTTTCCATAAAGACCGTCAGCAACTGCGGAATGCAAACTGGCTGCAGGCCGCTGGTGCGGCCGAGGTGATTGAGCAGCATGAGCTTGATGTCGACCGACTGACACAGGTGCTTGCGAGTCTTATGAGCGACCTGGAGCGATTGAAAGAGATGGGGCTGAACGCGAGCAAAGTGGCGATCAGCGACGCTCACACCCGTATTGCCGTCCTCTGTCTGGAGGCTGCTCATGGTTAGGCCTTACCTGAGCGATATACCGGAGATGAGGCGTATCCGCACCATTCATTTTGTCGGAATTGGCGGTGCCGGTATGTGCGGAATTGCCGAGGTGCTCCTCAATCAAGGCTATCGCATTACGGGATCGGACCTTAAACGCTCTGCCTCCACAGATCGATTAAAAAATATGGGCGCTCGGATCTATCTCAGGCATGAGGCTGCTAACGTGGCAAAGGCAGATGTGGTGGTGTATTCGAGTGCGATCTGTAGGCGTAATCCAGAAATCAGGGCAGCAATCAAGCAGCAGAAGCCGCTGATCCCGCGGGCCGAGATGCTGGCTGAGCTCATGCGTTATCGCCATGAGATTGCCATAGCAGGAACGCATGGTAAG
>Ga0163109_10000195_pt1 | contig 48087 bp, 14 predicted proteins | sample CRUFie1St13metaG_FD_108704 | JGI IMG/M metagenome (GOLD analysis project Ga0163109, IMG submission 108704) | Marine microbial communities from the Costa Rica Dome - CRUD Field 142mm St13 metaG | ecosystem: Environmental > Aquatic > Marine > Oceanic > Photic zone | place: Costa Rica: the Eastern...
ATCTTTTAACGGATCTTTTTTTTCTAAAATAACTGGTTTATTTTTATACAACAAAGAAACGATAATATTAAAAATCTTTATTAAGTATACTAAAAATTCATTAATCATATAAATAGTATTAATTAAAATTTATATGATTTTACATATTAATCTTTCTTAATTCAAAAAGTTTTACAAGTTCATCCTCCAAAGGAGCTACTTTTATTCTTTCAAAATTCTTATTTTTATTATCAGGATGTAAACAAACTAAATACAAATCTGTAACCTTTTTGTTATATTTTTTTTCAAGTATGTACTTATAAATATTCAGTTGAAGACAATAATGCCAATAGTTACAGTCTGGTAAATAATCAATGCATTCTGTTATAGCAAATTTATTCCATGAATTCGTTTTTGAAATTTCTTTACACCTTTTCCAATCGTATATTTGTAGAGTTTCATCTTCATTTTCAAAAACCATGTCTATTGATCCAGCTAGTTTTAATTCTTCATGAAAAACAGTCCACTCTGTTCTATAAGCTTTTAGATTGGGAAATTTTTCTAAAAAATTTTCAAAATATTTATATTCTTCACTATTATTTTCATTAGGTACTTTGTTATAATAACATTCTATGTCATAGTGTAATTTTGTTCCTGCGTTAGCTGCGACATCTCTATTGTCATCCCATATTTTTTTAATAGTTTCACGATCGTATTCATAGTATTTATTGTTTGGCCAATTCTTAGATTTCATCATGTTATCTATCACTTTATCTGAGTCAAATTTTTCAAAATGTGTATGTACATATGTTGTAACAGATGTATAACTTGAATCACCATCAATTGTATATGTATGAGTTGGTTCATCAAATAAAATTCTATTATCTCTTTCATGTTTATTTTTATTTTCTAGATACGTAGTCATAGCTTATTTGATTTTTTATTTTTATATTATTTTGGTATATCTTCTCTCATTTCTCTCTTCATTTTCTTAGAAAGCCCTCAATATATCCAATGAACCCTAATGTTGAAACTTTGGAGTTTATATCTTTCAATTAAGGTATCCAACAAATTTAAGAGAGAAAGAGAGAAATTTTAAATTTTTAATTTTAACATTTCTTTAATTATAGAAATGTCACTATGCATTTTTGAAATTACTTCTGTTTTACTATTTAACTCTTCTTTCAATTCATCATTTTCTTTTTTCAGTTCTTTAACTGATTCAATTAAATAACCAATAAGTGTATTGTAATTAGCTGACCATTTATCATCATTCTCTTTGTTAATTGCCTCTGGTATCACTTTCTCTACCTCTTGTGCTATAATACCACCATGTTTTTTACTTTCTCCAATAAAATTAAAGTTTACACCTCTAATCGATGTAATTTTTTCTAAAGCATTTGATAAATCTGTTACATTCTCTTTGTATCTTGCATCAGAAGTTGCATTAAAACTTAGTCCTTCTATTTGATGAGTAGAAGTCACAGTATTATTAAAAGTAGATGCTCCATTTACAACTAACGTTTCAACACCTGGATCTATAGTGACAGTACCACCAGAGGCTACATAAATTCTTCTTAATCCATTTGTTACAAAAGATATCTGATCAGGTCCATATCCGAAACTGTTCACTGCTTGTGTATCTGTTGGTCCAGTTCCAAATACAATTCCTGTTGCATTTTGTAGTGTTTCTCCTCTGTTCATCAATGCATGGCAATTTATGAAGCCATTTATAGATAAACAGCCACCAGGAGATGCAGGTAATGTAGTACATGTAGTAACACCTGGGACTGATGTTTGTGAAGTAGTTCCTACATATTGATTAAACATTTCAATACCGTTTCCATCAGAATTTATTCTTAAGTGTTGAAAATTTCCTACACCTAAGTTTAAGTTATAGGTACCATTTGTTTTTAAATAAGCTTCATCAGACAAAGATAATTCTAGACCACTAGCATTTGAATCAACTTTGCCCGATGCATTTTGATCTGTTGTAGTAATACCTGTGGCAGCACTTGTTAATTTTAACATACTTTTTTTATTACTGTGAAGTGTTGATAGAACGATAGAAGCATCTTCAGATGCTGATGAGGTAGCTAGAGCTAATAATGCTTTATTCGAACTAAATTGTTGTGGACTAGGACTTTTCGCTGTAGTATTGTAAAAAGAGTCTCCTATAAATATGTTTTCATAAAAGTATGCTCGACCGTGTGTTACTTTGAAGTATATATCTCCAGTTCCACCACCTGCTTTTCCCCCACCGAAACTACCACCGTCTGAATAAAAATCATAATGTGTAACTCCTCCACCCCAACCAGCAGGTCTAACTAATCCATGTTTCGTTATATTACCATTAATCTCAAGAGCCTCCATAGGTTGTCTAACACCAATTCCGACTTTTCCTTCTACTAGTAATCCGTCTTTAGGTGGTTTATTTTTTTTTAATCCAAGCTGAGCTCCACTTATTTCTGAGTTAGTAACTTCTGTAGAATATGTATTTCCTATAGCAAGACCTCCATTAGTATTATCAAGTACCATTTTAATTGTACCAGAGATAGCAGGTTCATCTTGTACTATTATATTAGAACCAGTTCCTGCCATACCACCATGGCTACCACAACCATAGTAATAGTTACCATTTACCGTAGGTGTCCAATCAATATAAAAATTACTTGTACTGATTTGATATTCACCAAATTCAGTAGCTGACATACTAGTAGGTTTATTACTACTGTCAAGAGCATTGGAAATTCGAAGTGGATGAGTACCTTGAGCTGAAGAATGACTATAATCAAATCTATATGTTTTTCCTTTATATAAAGTTAATACTGGATGTTGAGTACCATAACTTGTTGTAAAATTTCCAGAATTATTATAAAATGAAACACTTTGATTATCTGAACTACTTACAAAATATCTGTTACCGAATGATCCTAAATTAGTAACAGTAAAGTAATAAACATTATCTACGTAACCAGATGCTGTATGAAACTGCAATTGATCGTCATCATTAGTAGCACTTATTTCAGCAATAATTTTTGTGTCTTGATCAACATCAATAACACCACCAAGACCTTTCCAAGTTCCAGTAGTTGGATTAAAAGAATCATAACTATATCCTTGAAATTGTAGCTCTTCTGTATTATAACGTATCATACCTTCTACAGCAGTACCACCAGCAGTGGGTCTTTGACTATTATTTCCACATGGTATTTTTAAAGCATTTGTGCCAGATACATCAAGCATGCACGAAGGATTATTAGTTCCTATTCCTACGTCTCCTTCAACTAGTAATCCGTTTTCTGGTGGTGCATAATAACCACTTCCAATAGTGTAGTCTAATGATGCAGGAACGTTTCCATGACTGTTACCAACATCAGTAGCGTATGTATTACCAATAGCGACACCTCCTGTGGTATTATGAATAATCATTTGTAATTTTCTGTCAGTTTGAAAAGCATCATTAACAGCATCAGTTGCATCTGCTGTTCTTGCACTTGTAAAGAATCTAAGTTGATCTTCATCACTTGTTGGTCCAGTTTCAGCAACAATCAATGTATTTTGATCGACATCAATTACTCCTCCTAATCCTTTCCATGATCCGCTAGTTGGATTAAAAGAATCATAACTATATCCTTGGAATTGCATTTCTGTTGTATTATAACGTATCATACCTTCAACAGCTTTAACGTTAATTTCAGGTCTTTCTTCATTGGATCCACATGGTATTTTCAAAGCATCTGTTCCAGATATATCAAGGATACAAGAAGGAGTTGTAGTATTAATACCTATGAAGTTAGCTGATGCATCATCCGTTTTTACTTCACCATTTGGTAATATGGCATTAGATAAATTTTGTTGACTAGCTTTAATAGTAATAACAGGTGTTTTTTGTATATTACCTCCATTATTTGTAAAAACTCTATTTATATCTAATCGATTATTGGGAACATCTGGATTACTTCCTGTTTGTACTTGTTGTATAACCCAACCTTCTTTATTGTAAGCAGTAACTCCTCCAACTAGCCCTTGAGTGTCTACAAATTTCCAATCAGTATCGTAATATGTATTAAAACCAACAAAAGTACCTGGACCATCACCTAATGTTAAATTTCCCATAACTTGTAATTTATTTAAAGGAGTATTAACTCCAATTCCAACATTACCTTCAACAATTAATCCGTTATTGTGTGATGTACTATGTTCAATTAAATCAGTACTTCCTTCTTTATCTTGTGTAGTTCCTGCTGCGGAAAATCCTGATCCAATAGATACATTACCGTTAACAGCTAGGGTACTATATGGATAATTTTCTCTAATACCTAATCCGATAGGAGTATTGAAGACTATATCATTCTTGTTTTTATCTGAAAGTTGTAATGAGTAAGGTGATTGAAAATCAGCGTAACAGTCTGTGATAGCAACATTTCTATTTCCATCATAATCTAATTGACAAGAGTCGACAGTATTATCTTGAAAGAAACCAACACCAGTAATTTCTAAATTACATACAACACCAGAGGGTAAATAAAGGATAACAGCCTTAGGTATTGTTTCACCAAGAGTAGAACTATTTGTTGATACAATTATATCAGCACCTGAACCAGGATTTCCTGGAGATGTAGGACTTGCATAAGCACTACCATTAACAGTACCAATCATATACATATTAGGTTCTTCACCACTATTTACATTTGCACTTGTCATCATAATTGTTATATCAAATTGCATAAAATTACTTGCATTAAATCCAAATGGTGGAATATCATTACCATTGTCAAATTTTATATCATTATTTACAATTGTACCTTTAATATTTAAACCTGCTTGTAATTCATGACCAGTTGGTTTTGTAATTTGTGCAATTTTATAATAACCATTTTGATTAGTAATACACGTGTGTTTATTAATTATACTAACAGGTTTGTTATTACTAGTAAAATCATCTAGTCCCCAATATGTTTTATCGATATGTAATTTAGATTTTGGAGCTTCTGTATCAATACCAACTAAACCTTCTTTAACACAAACTGCTTTTTTTTCTCCAGTACTTGTTAAATGTGATAATGTAATTGGATAACTAATACTATTGTTACTATCATATCCTGATCCTAAATTTAAATTTTGGTTACTAGATATATCATCAATAAAAGTTTTTATTATAACATCATTGGATACAACATTTAAACCTTTTCTTATTTCACTCATATATAAAATACGTTATATTTAATTAATTATCAAATAATAAAAATTAATTAATTTTGTTATTTGATCTACCTATTGAGTAATATTGCTATCGCTTAATTCTGTTATTTTAAGGTGTGCGTTTCTTGCATCAATATCTAATCTAGAAGAACTATCACTAGTTGTTCCAGTATTCACAAGTATTGTAATACGAACAGAAAGATTATTATCAAAATCATAGTGTCCACTTAAAGGGAACATTTGTCCCCGAGGTCCCTTTCCATCTCTTACTTCACTTCTTCCTTCTGCTATAACTTTTCCATTACTTCCTGAAAAGATATCATTATATTCTCTGGTATCTATTAATGGATTAAACTTTATATCTCCTACATACATGATAGTATTATATTTATAATTAGAAATAGAAAAGTCTACTTCATGATAAGGACAAGTAAATTCAATATCAATAGAACTGTTTGGAGAAGTTGTTGTGTAGTCTTGCCAAAACAAAACTCTATATTGAGTAGATGTTGTGGTTTGTGAAAAGTTAGAAGATAATTCTCCTGCGGTTGATGGAATTGTATAATCACCGCCGATTGATGAATCAAGAGTAAATGATATATTTGCCATTCCATAATCAGAATAATCAGCTGAAGGTTTATCTATATCATAAAGGAACGATCCAACATATAGTTTTTGAATTGTACCAGAAGTAAAGTTATAATATGTGCTTGTTCTATAATTTGTTACTTTACGAACTAATCCTTCATGTAGATTATTAGCATCAGAGGTAGAAGTTATGGAATTGTTAGCAAACATAAATTCTCTAATTATTTCTAATGCTCGTTTGTCATCTGGAGACATCAAACCTCTTTCAGCGTTGGTAGATAGATTAAGTGTTGCAATTGCAGTAGATCCTTTGTCAGTGTTTGTAACAGTAATTCCTGATGCATTAGCTGTAATTGATATACCGTCTCCATTACTAATAGATTTAGGTAAATAACTACCGTCATCTTGTGATATTAATATTAATCCATTGTCATTTGGAGTTGCATCAGCTCCTAATCCACCATAGTTACTTGTAATTATTGTTCCATTCCATGTACCAGTTTCAATAACACCATTATCATCAATTTTAAAACTTACTTGACCATCACTTTCTTTTATTATTATGCTTCTATTTTCAATTACTAAATCTCCATTACTAATATCAAGTGCAACATCACTTGTTGAACCTGGATTAATGATTAATTTGTTATATATTGTTGTTTCTCCAGTATTTAATACTTTGAAATTAGGGTTTTCATCATCTCCGCCAACTTTTAGAACTGAATCAATATGTAAATCACCTGCAATATCTGTTTTACCGTCTGAATATTGTATAGAGAATTTTTCTGTTGTATTGTTGTATATAATAAACTTATCACTACTTCCATCAACATTATAACCTAAATGGTGTTTACCTTTACTTATTAAATCTCCAGTGCCAACATCAATTGTTAAGTTACCTGAACCAATATTTAATTCTTTAGATGTTGTATTATTTAAATTTAAATTACCATGAATGTCTATATCACCTTGTGTATATAAAGATTTTGATGAAGTATCTTGTTTTAATGCAATTGTTTCACTCTCAATTCTATAAGATGTATTTAATGGAGAAATATTATCAATTCCTAAAAAGATTTTTCCGTTAATATTTTGGTCACCAATATAAACATCACTAATTAAAGATCCAGATCGTATTAATGTGTCTCCACTTCCTCCACTATTAATTATTGTTGGGAATGTTGATAAAGTATCTTCAATTTTCATTTCACCTCCGTTAATTTTTACATTATCTAATTTTATGTTATTTGTATCATTCATATTAATCGTATGATTACCACAATCAATAAATAAATTACCATTTATAGTCATGTTACCTGTATGTTGACTATTACCATAATGTGTTATGTTAACATTATTTGAACTAATTGTACCAATGGTAAAATCATCAGCAGTTAGTTTCATTTTCTCAGAATCACTTATGTTAAAAAATGTACCATTACCAATACCGTTTAAATGTAATGTTCCATCTTCTGCGTGAGCTATACCATAACTTGAAGAATCAATATGTGAAATTCCAACGTGGTTGTTATTACGTACTTGACCTATTTGAAGCTTACCAATATATGAAAACTGTGTGTTATCATTATAGTTAATAGCTATTCCTCCACTAATATCTAAATTTTTTCCGTGAATATCAAAGGAAGCTTTTGGATCATTATTGTTTATTCCAATTTTTTTGTTTTCAGTATCAATTGTAAATATGTCTGTATTATCACTTGTGACAACAGAAAATTTATTTGCATTTGAAGCTGAACTATTTATTCCAATTCTATATGGAGTTGTAGTATTTCCATTTTCAAATTTTATCATTGTTTCAGAACCACTTGTGTTAGAATCATACAAATTAAGAAGACTAGGTGAAGTGATATTTAGATCATGAGTCGAGTTACCTATGACTACATTGTTAGTTTTATCAATTCTCATTGTTAAATGTGGAGCGGTTCCATCGTTATCAGTATAAAAACGGTGTGAACCGTTAGAATGTACATGGTAACCAAGTGTGTTGTCAAGAGGAATACTTAATTTTATATTATCATATAAAAATATTCTTCCTGCATCATCTCCGAAACCATCAATATAACCTCCACCTGTTTTTGTGGTTCCACCTATAGTTTCATCAAATCTAATTCGTGCGATTCCTGTATTATCACATAAAGTTAAATTTTGGTTATGATCAATTAAAAAACCATCTTGATATCTGTCAGTATTAACTATTACTTGGTTAGTAGTAGCTGTTTCTTCTACAATTAAGTTTCCATGAATGTAAACATCACCACTAAATACTGCGTTATAAGATAAATCACTATCACCAAGTCCATCTGCATTATTATTTCTATTTTCTCCACTATATGTTGAAGGACATAAACGTAAAACAGTGTTGCTTCTTGCACTTGTACCATCAAATCTTTTAAATGAGAATGCAAGATGGTCACCATATCTAGGATCATCAGTTGCTCCTCCATCTTTAATATTTTCTATTTTCCAATCAGCACATGCGGAAGTATTTGAATCAGTATTTATATCACCCCATGCATGATTACCATCATTATAGTTATTTGTAAATTCAATTTTACCAAAATTATTTAAACGAACAGTAGGACTAGCTCCATTTGGTAAAAGTAGAAGATCTGCTTGTGTAAAATTAGTAAGAGATGTATTTCCAACGATTAATTTATTTCCAAGTAATTCATTATCACATTGTAATCTATTACTAAAAATGGAATTACTAGAAGAAAATGTATTTGTTCCATTTCCAGTTTGAGAGATTATTCCACCCACTATTGCGTTTGAACTAGAACGAATATTTGTTGATTTAATATCTCCTAATACATCTAATTTGTAAGAGTTAGATGATTTTCCAATACTTAAATTATTCATAACATATGAAGTACCTGCTGAATTCAAAAGTATTTGTGTAGAATTACTGTTATTTTGCATGTAAATTTTAGAATTATTTCCATTTCCTGTAAAGTATAAATCAGCAGTTGATCCTGAATTTTGGATTACATATTCTGATTTATTATTATTATCTGAATATTTTCTTAAAATATGTCGATCAAGTGATAATTCACTTGTAGTAATATTACCTTCAACATCTAAATTTGTTTCATTTAAAGTCATACCTATTGTTGATAAATCTCCATAGTACCACTTGTGATTTTGGTTTGATATATATTTAAGTGTATCTGTATTCACTCCGAAACCATATTTACCATCATTTAAATCTATTTTATTTGGTCCATTTTCGTTCAAAGTAGTATCAAATATTAATTTTCCTCCTTGGTTGTTTCCTGTTTGACCATTATTAATTTTTATATTTCCGCTAACATCTAATGTTTCACTTGGATCTCTAGATGAATTTATACCGACTAATGTACTATCATTGATTGTGTCAGGTTTTATTTTCATAGTATTTGATGTTAGTCCACCACCTAGTATTCTTAGATAGTGATCATCTGAGTCTATTTGCCAATCATCATTATAAGTTCCTGATGTTATTGATTTAAATGTAACTTTACCTCCTACTGTATTTGAAGGAGCATATGGATTAGAAACTGTTGAGTCTAAAATTAATTCACCACTAGTTATTCGAATATTTCCTGATATATCTAGTTTGTTGTCGGGTGTGATAGAATTAATTCCGACATTTCCATTTGGAAGAATTCTAATTCTCTCATTAGAAGTGGTATCAGTTGTAAATATTCCGATACCACCTTGTCCTGATCCGTAATTATAGGATTGAATAACAGAATCTGGAGTAGATGATGGTGGGTTACTATTAGTGTCCCATCTGTGAAATGATATTTTTTGACCTGCATCAGCAGTACCCGCTGTACCGTATGAATTTGTTTTACTTAGTCTTAAATTACCATCACGAATTTCTAATTTATCTAATGGATTTTCAACATTGATTCCGACATTATTATTTGGTCCATCTAAATACATAATGTTATTTCCTTTAGATCCTATTGATAAAATGTCTGATGTTTCTGGTCTAAGATAGCTGTATGTTTGAGTAGATCCAATTGTTGTTTGAAATAAAAAATCATATATATAACTTGTAGATGGTGATGTACTTTTAGAAGTTCCATTAATAAAGTTGGGTCCACCTACATTAAAATTATTACTAACGTCTAATGTATATTTTGGATTGGTTGTTCCAAGACCAGTCATACCTTCAACAATCATACCTTCTTGTGGTGCTGCGATTCCTGAATATGCACCTCCAACAACTAGTTCTCCAGAAATATCTGTAGAGTTTAATACACGGAGACCTTTTTTTCCTACATATTTGTAAAATGTTAAATATATTTTTATAGGATTTCCATTTGTGTCTATAGCTTGATTTATAGGTACAGATATGCCATTATTGAGAGACCAATTTGGATTACTATTAAATGTAACTAATCCTTGATTATGATTTAATATAGGTGTACCATGGTAATTAGTTTGTAATATAATTTCTGTAAACGTTTGGCCATCTGAAGAGTATTCAATTTTTGTATTTTCATAAACACTATCAATAATACCATTATTCATAGCTTCGGTATAAGGTAATAGATTATCAAGTAAATTTTTGTTATTATTATCTAAATGATAAAAAGATCCACCATGTAGGTCGACACTATTTCCTACAGGAATTAGTTCAACTCTATTGAAGTTTATAACTGTTTGTGTATTATCTAGATATGCAGTATAATATTTTTTTACTGTTGGAAATTCACCTGTTGCAGTTATATTAATACCAAATCTTAACAAATCATTACTTGTCATATCACTTGTGAATGTTGTGAAACTGGGAGTTGGATGAATGTGATCAAGATAGATATTTGATACATCTAATCTACTTTGATAACTTTTTCCAATATTCACTTCATCATAATATTCAAGACTACTATTAGTATTAACTAATGCTAAATTGTTCTTATATAACGCATTTACTTTTTTCTTATCTGTTAGATTGGACATATAAACTATGTAAACAAAATAAGAATAATCATATTCTTAATTTATTATATTATAGATTTGTTTAAACTTCAAAATTTATGTAATGAGTGCAACTATTATCCAAACCGATTATTAGATACATACTGTCTGGAAAATCATTATTAAACCTTAATTCATTTGGATTATCTAATGTTCTTGCTGATGATTCTGATGCGTATGCATCACTTAAAGATAGATTGTTATTATTTATATACCAATTTGTTTCTGTTGGATTAAATAATTTATTAACTGAACCGTAGTATGTATTGCTATTATGAACTTGAGTGATCCATATATATACACCATCTAATGTTGAAGGCCAGGATCCATCATCACTAATGTAATGATCTAAATTGTTACCACTTATTAATAGATTACTAATATCAACTATACCTGTATCTAAAACTTGTTGTGTAGGAGGTATTTTTAATATAAGAAATTTTAGTTTGTCTGGATCTTCTGGGGTTCCTTCTAAGTAAAGTGGATTATGTGTATTATCTCTGTCGTTGTTCCATGTGTATTCAGATCCACTTGATCTTCCATTTAATTCACTAGGTGCTTGAGAAGAATCAAAAGGATTAAAATTTAAATTACTTATATATCCAGGACCTATAAACTTTCCATCAAAATAAATTAGTTCTCTCTCATCTAGTTCGAAATCGTTTGCAGTAACATCTAATTTAGATCCAACCCTCATATTATTATCATAACTTCCCATATTGGGATCATAACTATCAGGTCTATAAACGTTATTTGCTTCTGATTTAATACTTGAAATTAAACCATTTGAATCTTTATTAAATGAGTTACGATCTGTCCATATTGGTACATCAGGAGTAAAATTAAATGTTCCTAATTCAGTTTGTTCATTAGATGTTAATGAAACATTATCATATGTTGAGGATAAATTGTTTCCAATATGATATCCTAATACTTGATATTGTAAATCTGTTGTTGCTGTTGTGTGATAAGAGTCTAGTAAATATATATTAGGCCATTGTGCAGAAACACCCACTATAGGTTGATATGATACATTATAATTTTCATCAATTCCATTGTATAATTTTCTATCATTCGTATCGTAATTTTGTTGAGAGCCAAATTTTGTACTGTTAATTCCTACTGAATTAATAACTGTTTTTGATACGAGTGTTTTTCCTCCATTTATTTCAACAGCAGGTAAGAATTGATCAGCATAATTGTTTAATGTATATGATACATTTAATGAAACTAATTTTGATGAAGGTATTCCATATAAGAAAAGTAAATTTACACTATCTACAGTTATTGTTCCTGTATTAGAAGAAATAGAAGGTGTGGAATTATAGTCATCTACATAGAAATTATAACTAGTATCTACATTTGTTATCACAGTTACAGAAGATGCATCTAAATATCCTCCACTTACACCACTTTCTCTTTCTACTGGTGATTCAATTTCATAATATAAACTATAAATATCTCTATGAGGTACAATATTAGAAGATGTTGCAATTTGAGCACTAGTGCTAGGTGTTATTTTGAAATTAGCTGTTTTTACGAATCCTTTATTTATATCTGCAGATGCTGAGTCTAACAGTGATGTATCTAGTGATAAAACATTATTTTCAATATTACCATTACCTGTTGTTTCGATAAAGTGATTAATTCCAGAACTGTTTCTATATGTAAGTGTGTGTGTAGATATTATGGATTTATTTCTGTTAACAACTAATTTTGCTGTGCTAACTGTTTGATTTATACAATTACTACCCTGTATATTGAAATTTACATAAAAGTTTTCTTCACCTGAAATATCAAAATATTTTCCTGTTCCCCAATCATTATGACTATATTGGTTATAGTAAGGTATATATTTATAATTAGATTCTTCATTAGGATCAAAAACAGCAATAGTTCTATGCCCTCCAAACGTAATATTGCTTACATCTAGTGGTATTAAATCAGATAAAGAAATATATTTAATGTATAGAGGGTCATCACTTGAAGATGATGGAACAAATCCGTCGACATTTGTATAATAAGGCATAGTTGTATAAACAGGGAATTCTCCTCCTACAGTTGGTGATGTTGGTATATATGCACTTTCTAATTCATCAAATGCAGGATCATTATTTGATGCTTGTACTTCTGAGTGACTGAAATATGAATTTCTATTATTTTTTGCGCTTAATTTAATTGCGTATTTGGTTCCTGGTAATAATATATGTTGAAACGATACGTCTTGTTGTCCAATATCATCAATACTGTTTACTATTTCGTAAGTTTTGGGTGCACTAGAACTTCCATAACTATCCGCAATCGTATTACCTGTGTAATCACCAATTGAAGTAGTTAATGTATTTTTGTATCCTGAATTTGATGCTATAGGAGTTAGTGTGTTATTGTCTCCATCATACATACATTTACTCGATACTACATACATCTTTACGTTATATTGAATTATACTAGGATATGAGGTACTATTTGGATCAAATATATCTACACCATTAGAATTAATTGTAGCATTATCATTAGTTATGCCAATATTATCTACATTTGCTCTTTGGAAACTTAGATTCATTTTTACGTTATATTGTAAATAGTTTTGGAAAGAATAGTATTTTTGAGAAGGATCACCGATATCAGTTCCATATAAAGAGTGTGCAAAATTTACAACTCCTGGATATGCAACTCTTAATAAGAATAAATTATCAAAATATATCATATTTGGTTCTTTTCTTGATTTATTTAAAGTATATACACGTACATTATAACTGATATCAGCATCTAGATCAAGAGATCCATTACTTGGATCGATTGTTGGTTTTTCTGGATAATTTGGTAAATCTGAGAGAGATAATGTTGTAAAAGTGTTTACACCAACTCTTCCATCAAAATTGTAACTAATAGCTGGTGATGTTTCATCTCCATTTTGATTTACATTTCCAGGAAATACTTTAAATAATTGCCATCCGTGATCATGTTTTACATCAATAATAGTGTAATGATACAATGGATATGGTAGTCCAGTAAATGCATCATAATATACCGTATCAATTTTTTTCCAGGCAGTGTTTACTCCGAAATATGATTTTTCAATAGATAAATTTCTACTATTATGTTTAATAGGCAATTCACCTGGTGATGAAACTTGAGATTGTCCAAGATCATATTTTAATAGATGAGGTGGTTGTTCTGTACGGTAACCAGCTAGACCAGTCCACATTTTGCCTCCAGCATACACTTCACATTGACTAGTGTCAGTATTATAACGAATAGAACCATCACTTGAATTACCTGTAAAATTATTAACTTGATAAACTCTTGTTGATGTTGGATCGTTTGGTGAAATTTTTGGATATACACTATCATTTATATTAGGATATGGGTTGTTAGCGTGATAGTAATAGTTTCCTGGACGTTGTTGAATAGTACCACATGGTAATTGAATACCATCTGTAGTGTGTACTTCAAATGAATTTTCAAAAGGTCTACCTGTTTCAATTTTCATATAGTCATGTATAAATACATTTCCTGATACTTCTAAACTGTATTGACCTTTGGTGTGATATGTTTTGTCAGCTCCAGATCTTCCACCTGCAAAATCATAAATTTCATAATCGGTATCTTTAATTCCATTATTAAATGTTTCTCCACCAATCTTAGGTAAATATTTTGTGGGTCTGTTTGGATATGAATTTTGTATTTCTGAATTTACGTTAATATCATCTAAGAAATCTCTTGTATTTCTCATGTCTGAATTGTGATTTTGGAAACTTCCAGGATAACATCCAATAGTTAAATGATTATAAGATGGATCTGCTTCATTTGGGTCTCGAATATTTGGATCACCAGGATTATAATTATATATCATGACATTTCTACTAACATCAAAATTATTTCTGACAAATGTATTTCCTCCATTTTTAATGTGAAATACTCTTGTGTTTGGATCTCCATTGTTTTCATTATCACCATCAAAGATTTCAACTATAGAACCTTCAGCAAAGTTGTAGTCATTTGTACTTGCACTACTTCCATACTGAGTAATTTTTAATGCAGGTGCTGTTCCTGTGTTGCTGATATCAAGTTGTTCACTAAAACGAATAATTTCATGATCTACAGTCTGGATAGTATCACCAGTCATAATAATATCTCCATCAACTTTTAAGTTGCCAGTTATATTTGCACTACCATCAACTCTAAATTTGTATGGTAGTCCATCTATACCTTGGAAGTCTTGTGTTCCGATACATACTTTTACGGTTTCATTAAAGTTTCTACTACTACCAGAATTGTAGTATTTATCATCTCCAGTTCTTTTTGCGTGATCATGTTTTAACCATTTATAGTCAATAGTTTCACCAATAACAATAGTATTTTCATGTAAATTACATGATGAATCAACACCAAGAGCCATGGATCTTCTTTTACTAACATTTGAGAAGTTACCGATTGCAATAGATCCACTAATATCATTACTATCAGTACGAACTCCTTCGCTGTTTCTAGGAAAGTCAATTAATGATTCTTGTCCAATAGCTATGTTCTGACTGGATTTTACTTGTGATTTGTATCCAACTGATATTGAGTAATCAACAAATTCACCAAAACCAACAGCACCGTCTGTTGAATCATTACCTTCTCCAGGAATATCTGCTTTATAACCAACAATAATGTTGTAGTCTCCTTTGCAACCTTCTCCAGATTTAAATCCTAATGAAGTATTACCTTTTCCGTCTATATTTTGATTAAATGAACTATAACCGATTACAGTATTTTCCTGTCCAGAAATATCATATTCACCTGCGTTATTTCCTAAGTATGTATTGCAACTTCCGTCTAAGTGAGCTGTGAGTGATTTATTTCCAATAGAAATATTTTCATCAGCTGTTGTATAAGATAGAGAACCAGCATTTTTCAAACTTTCATTACCAATAGATATATTTTTATTTGAAGTAATATTTGTTTTAAGTGATTCCCATCCGATAGATATGTTATCATTTCCGTCTGTGTTGTCGTGTAACGAGGATGAACCTATTCCTATGTTTTTCTCTCCTGAAGTATTTTCATATTGAGATTGATATCCAATGGATACATTTTCACTTCCTGTTGTATTTTTATAGTTTGGTTGATATCCTATTGCAATATTTTTGGATGACTCAGTAGTTTCGGGAACTCCATTTCTTTTAAGTGCTTCATAACCGATTGAGACATTCCAAGTATTTTTTCCGTTAAACATCGATTGAGATCCGATAGCAACATTTTTTTCACTTAAATTACCAACATGGTACATTGTTTGGTTACCTAAAGCTATGTTATATGTTCCATTAGATATATCCCACATGGATTGATAACCTAATGCAGTGTTAGCTTTTGTAGGGTCATCATTTACATAATGTTCTCTCATTGATTGATATCCAATTGCAGTGTTACCTTTTGCTTCTTGATCTGGATTTCCGTCTGAACTAGCGTATGACATATTAAGACTTTGATATCCAATTGCGGTATTGTAATCATTGTTTTTGCAATTTTCTAGAGAGAAAGATCCTAATGCAACATTTTTTTCGCCTGTTGTATTATTTGCCATAGATCTAAAACCTACACTAGTATTATGTGATGCAAACAGACCTTCTTGATTTGCGTCTGTGTTTTGTTGTGATTGCCAACCAATAGCAGTATTATAGTCACCGTATTTATTTAGTTCTAACGAGTAATTTCCTAAAGATAAATTGGCACTTGCATCAACACTAGTAAACTGACTTTTAAAACCAATTGCAATATTCATTGATGTATCATTGTTGTAAAGAGCACTTTCACCAATAGCGATATTGTTATTTGATATAATGTTTTTATAAAGTGCATTTTTTCCTATCGATATATTTTCATTACCACTAATATTATCATGCATGTTGTCGTATCCAATACTGATATTGTTTGTTCCTTCATTGTTAGTAATCATAGAGTTAAATCCAATTGCCACATTAAAATCACCACCACTGTTATCGTATAAAACTTTTTCACCAATAGCGATGTTATTATTTCCTCCTACAATATTAAACATACTCTCTTTTCCGATTGATATATTTGAATATCCTGCTTGTCCAAATGGAGTCGCTTTTGTTTGTAATGCTTTATCTCCAATACCGATGTTATATGATCCATCAATACAATTTGACATACTATTAGAACCAAGACTTACATTATTTGTTCCAGTTAGGTTATTATATAGTGAGTTATATCCTAAACCAGTATTGTATGATCCAATTGTATTTCTGAATAGTGAGTGATTACCTAAAGATGTGTTATAGTCACCAAGATTAAATTTTTGAGAATAAGTTCCTATTGCAACATTTTCATTTCCTTCAATGTTAGTATATAGTGAATGAAAACCTACACTTACATTATGTATGCCTTCTAACGCTTCGTGTTGAGAGAAATTACCAAGTGATGTATTACTATATCCAGTTGTGTTATTGAACAAACTTTCATATCCATATCCTACATTATCGTAACCATTTGTATTATCATATAAACTTCCATGACCAAATGCATTATTTCTTTGTCCTGATATATTAGAATAAAGTGTATCACGTCCAACTGCAGTATTAGATACTCCGATAGTTTGTTTATAGAGAGATCTTCTACCGATAGCAGTATTACTATTTCCGCTTTCGTTATTATGTAATGTTTCATGTCCAATAGATGTATTAAAATCACTTGTATTTTTATTTTGTGATTCGTATCCTATTGCTATATTTTGATTTCCAATTTGGTTTTCGTGAAGTGTTTTGTGTCCTATACTAACATTTCCGCTTCCATCGGTGTTAAGAATCTGTGATTCATGTCCAATAGCAATATTAGAGTCTGTATTAGTTTGTTTGAGTGTTTTCTCTCCTATAGCTATTGTGAAGTTAGAAGATGTGTCATACATACTTTCGTAACCGATTGATATATTTGAATCACCATACCATCTTGATCCATTATCGAAGTTTCCATAGTATGAATAACTTCCGAGAGATATATTTTTATGTCCATACATTTTTTCTCTCATACTTTCATTACCAATTGCTATGTTATCATTTTGAAGTGCTCTTGATTTTTGTAAACTATAACTTCCAATAGATATATTTGCAGATGTATCAATTGGTATATTTTCTTGTGATTTAAAACCAATAGCTATTGAATTATGTGTATTTGATGATGTAAATAGTGCGTTACATCCCATAGTAATATTATTTTCTCCAGTTTCATTATAGAATTGTGAGTTGTGTCCAATAGCCACATTGTAGTTACTTGTGTTGTTGTAGAGTGAGTTATTTCCTATAGAAAGATTTTCTATTCCTGAAACATTCTTATATGATGAGTATGAACCAAAAGATATATTATCGGTACCTTGTTCATTTGAGTATAATGAGTTAGAACCGAATGAATTGTTAAGTTGTGCTTTATTACTATATAAAGAGTTGCATCCGACAGAAGTATTATAGTTACTAGATTCAACATTAGCCAATGATTCGTGTCCTATTGCGGTATTAAATTTACCGTCAGTATTGATTTGTAATGTTTTATATCCAAGAGAAGTATTATGACTGTCTGGTTCTCCATTGTAAGATTTTTGTGATTCATATCCAATAGCTACATTATGGTTACCAAGAACATTTTCTTTTAATGATCTTGTTCCGAGTGAAGTATTACCAGATGCATCTGTTGAGTTGTTTTGAGATTCAAATCCGATTGATATATTATCATCAGTATTACTTACAGGTAATGATTTTGAACCAATAGAAACATTTTTGCTTCCTGTAGTGTTATACATAGAGTAATAACCGATTGATGTATTGTCATCACCACTGCTGTTTAGTTGTAAAGACATAGAACCAGTAGTAACATTTCTAGATCCATGTTTATCACGCATGGAAGAATAACCAATAGAAACGTTGTTATGGCCGACAGTAGTTTCTTTAAGAGTTTCATGGCCGATTGAAGTATTAAAGTGTCCGATATTTGATAAATTTTGTGAGTTGTGTCCAATAGCAATGTTGCAACTTGTATCTGAATTTTCGAGAGAGTATGCTCCGATGGCAACATTAAAGTCACTGGTTGTATTTTCCATAGATTTAAATCCAATACTTACGTTTTCTGATCCATTTATATTTTCTTTAAGTGTGTTGTATCCTAGAGTAGTGTTTGCTGTTCCATTAGTAGTATTTTTTTGAGAATAGTATCCAACACTGGTAGAGAAGTCTCCTGTATATTTTTCTAATGAATTATTTCCCATAGCCACATTATAGTTTCCTAGAGAGTTATTAGTGAGAGTGAAATAACCTACAGATGTATTTTCAAAACCTGTAGTAATATCTCTTTGAGAGGAATATCCTATAGCGACATTAGATGAAGAGTCAAAATCATTTTGAGAGAAAATATTACCACCTAAGCAAGTATTAAATGAACCTTTATTAAGTGGGTCAGGATTGCTTGTATTTGATATGTATGTATTAGATGATATATCGTAACGGTTGTCACTTTGAAGGTTAATTTTTCCTCTAACATCTAAACGTTGTTTTGCGTATAGTGTGTTAATACCTAAATTACCAGATTGGTCAAATATCATTTTGTGGTTTTCTTCGAAACGTTCAAACTCGTTTCCTATATTAGATATATTTTCATTGTATGTGTCAAATAATAAATTAGGTGCTTTTAATCTAATTCTATCACCTTGAGTGTTATTCCATGATGCGTCAGTAATAGAGCCAGGAGCACTTATATCAAGCGGGTTTTTTTTGTTTTCGTGAATGTTTTTTCCTTTAAAGAGTAATAATTCAGTGTTTGATACAGGTTGATTTTCATATGGAAATACCATATTTCCATCTGATGGGTCAATATAAAATCTTTCTTCAATAGAAGTATGTTTATAGAATGGTTCTAAATCCCCAGTATAGCCTTTAAAATATATTCCATTAGTACTTATGTCTTCAAAACCTAAAAATAGGTTACCTGATGATTTTATGTTTCCTCTTACATGTAATTTTTCATCTGGTTCAGTGAGACCTACACCTAAAGTACCTGCAATATAAGCGTCATTAACAATTTCTGAAGGTCCGTATACGGTTTGTTTATTAAAGACTTCGTGTTTACCGATACTCACTACGTCTCCTTGTACAAATACAGTTGATCTAAGTAGAGAGAAACTTGGATCAATATAGTAGTTGTATGCGTTTTTGCTATGTATTTGTGATTTATTGCTGTCTGCTCTTATACCAGTAAGACTTGAATAGTGTTTATATAGTAGTTGTATGTATTCTGGGTGACATGCATAGTTGAAAATTTTGTAGTCAATAATTTTTACATCATGTTCTGAGGTGTAATTTGTTTGAACCCATGTATTATTTTGGATATCAAAATATCTGTTACCATTTATAATGATTTTGTATTTATTATTAGGCATTCTTCCAGATACTGGGAATGTATCAGTAAGTTCACCGTTTCTATATATTTCAACTTCTCTGTTTCTTACGATCAGTGTAATCATGTTCCATGCATTGTAGATTAACGGAGTATCAGATTTTGCAGATGCTCTATTGTCGCCAGTTAACATAGCATTACTTACATCTTCTGTCCAATATATTTGAGGGCTGTTATTTGCATATCCAGGACAAAAGAAATAGAATGATGGTGTTAGATGTCCAATTTGACCATCAATTCTTTCTCTACCTACTGCTTCAGTGTATGTATTTTCAAGTCCTTCTGTATCTAAACCAAAAAGTAAGAAACCAGTATCAGGTGTAGATGCTGTTGGTTCACTAACATATATCCAACAATTCATGGTCATAGCTTTAAATTCATCATTTAATACGTCATTAGTAATTTGTTGACTAGGATTAAATGAAGCATCTGTGAATAACATTGATGACTTAGGTTCCATATGCAATGTATTTCCATAACTTGCATCAATAAAAAGTTTTGGTGTATTTACAGCGATAGTATATGTTAAACCATCAATGTTGATAGTTTTTGTTTCTTTGAGATGACTTGAAGATATATCAATATTTTCGTTTAATGATTCGTTTAAGAATATGTAATCTCCTGTTGGTTCTATAACGTTGAATGGATAATGTGCGTAAAGTCCTTTATTGTCAATTTCGTTTCTAACGGAATATAATTTTACTCCATCTTGAAAGAACAAATCTCCTTCAACATAAGTAGTAGTATCTTTTTTACCAATACTTTTTGTAGCAATAACAGTATCAATTTGGAGATTAGAAGCTCTAACGTATTGATTTTTTTGATTATGATTAATACCTCCTACATTTTTCCAAGACATTCTAATATTAATTAGAAAGAAAATAAAGAATGGAGTATTTTTTTTTTAATATAAAAAATCTAACTTTAGAGTAATGGGTAGTATAATCCTTGAAGTTTCGTTTTTACTCTATAAAGTGATGCGTATTGATAATATTCAAGAAACAATTCAGACTGCAATTGAGAAATTTAATATTACAAATTATTATTTAGATTTTGAAATTGAGAATAGAAAACGCTTAGAGGAAAAAGGAGTTTATACCATTCATTTTGAAGATAATATTATGACTACATCAGAAATTTTAAAATTTTTGAGGAATATAAAAAAAATTCCACATGTAAACTTGGAATGCATATATAGAGATAATATAACTTGTGATATCATATATGCTTCTAAATTTTATGTAAATAATATGGAGAAAAAATGTCAGATAGATTACTATAATAATAAAACTAGACGTTATTCCGAGAGTGATTTTGAGATATTAAAAGGGATACAAACTATTTTTAAAAAGAATAAAAATTATTTTAAAAATGAAGCACCAAAAACTTATGAAGAATATTTAAAGTTATGTTGTTAACATAATAGTATTGTTCTTTAAATATCTTTGAATATATATATCTTCTCTCATTTCTCTCTTAAATTTGTTGGATCCTTAGAATAAAAGGAAGAAACTTCAAAGTTTCAACATTCGACTTTATTAAATATATTCAGGGCTTCTAAGAAAATGAAGAGAGAAAGAGAGAAACGAAAACTAGTATTTGAGTTATTTAAAAAAAAATGATTCTTTTTTAGTACCTTTAATTAAAGGTATTAAAAAAGTAATATCATATACAATATGACTTCAAACAATATCACTACGACTAATGCTGCTGAATTGATATCTGTACCTTTATTTCAGCTTGCGAGTATTGAAGAAATCGATCAATTAGCAAAAAAGGAAATGAAATTAGAAGAACCTCCTGGATCGTGGGAATTTCATCTTAGCCACATTACTTCCGATACACCGAATAATTTTCATATAAAAAGTGAGGAAATTCTTACTGAGGAAGAAGCTTTTGAAAAAGATTGTAAGGAACTTGAGAAGTTAATAGATAATAATCCGAGAGAACCTTTTGGTATTCATGCATCTATTTCGTGTTTTAAATACTATTGGGCTCGTCAACAAATTAACTTCTTCTTTGAAAATGAGAGTGAGAGAATGGTAAATTATGGTTCGTCATCTTCAGATATGAGGTCACATAATTTGTATCGTCACAGTAACGGAAAAAAATATGTTGTTCATCATTCTTACGGAGAATGGAGTGATTGGTTTCCACTAACACCATCTGAAGTTTCTTTGTATTTCGATGATGAAACAACTGATGATGAGATGTCACCAAAGACAAGAGAGTTTGTAGAATCAGATATTTAGATAGGATAGTTAGAATTAGCTAGGTACTTATTTTTTATTTTTACGTCTTCTTGTAGTTTTTTTTCCTTTGGTTTTTCTTCTTTTAGTTTTTTTACCTCCTCTATGTGGAGCTTTAATTTCAATTCCTATAGTTTTATCCATATATTTTTCAATAATTAAATCTTTACCATCATCAGGTATATTGATTTCCATAATGACAGGATCATATGGTTCTATTTCTATTTCGCAATATTCCATCATATCATCTTCATCTAATCCTTCTGGTATTTCTCGAAGTTTATCATAAAAATCTTTGGCTTGTTCTAGTGTCAAGTCTTTAAGATCTATACGCTTTTCGTTTGTATATTCAATTAATTTTTCATTGGATGTAGTTGCTTCAAAATGTTTGATCATTGAATATATTGAAATAGGATTTACTGCACGGGATATAATTTTTTCGAAGTAGGTACCATCACCATACATTAAATGAGTTATTATTAAAACAATTGCACAACGTAGAAATAAATTATATTTTTTACCCTCATATTCTTTATTTGTTTTAGATGATATTTCGATAGCGTTATCTTGAGGGTTTATTTTACAAGATATACTTGAAATACATTTACCATTGTGTAATAAGCAAAGTAAGAGTGCTGGTTTTTTAGATTTATCATATATATCGAAATTACTCATTTCTTTACCTTTTGTCATTTCTTCATAGGTATTAAATTCGAGTGAAAGTTCTGGAATTTTATCATGTAGTATATCATTTATTTTTTCTAATATATTTTCTGTGGTATCAATGTGAATACTATCATATATTTCTTGGGCTTTACACATTGAGCTAGTTTCAGATCCACTATCAGATCCACTATATTCTTGAGACATATATATAATAAATAAAAAATAATTATATATATTTATTTTTTGCGTGTTCTTCGTTTTCTTCTTTTTCTTTTTTTTCTTTTTGATTTATTTTTGGTTTTTCTTTTCCCCTTTTTATTTTTGCCACCTAATAATGGATTACGTTTTATACCCATTTCAACATCATTATATAATGCATTTTCTTTTAATTTTTTCTGTTCATCTGGAATATAATTTGAAAGTGAATTACATGAATAATCCAATACATTTATAAAACAATTTTCTCCTATTATTATTTTAATCAATTCAATTAATTTACTTAATTTTATTATTTTTATGTTACCTTCTTTTAATGTTAATTCAAAGTTATATAAATGATTATAAAACGTTTGTCTTATATTTTTAATTTCTTCTTCCTTCTTTTCTTCTGTTAAACTATTGTTGTTTTTAACATCATCTTCCTCTTTTATAAATATTGTTTTATCTGGAATAACTGTTGATTCTTCTTCAATATTTGGAACTTTTGTTTTGAACAAGTTAGCTAATATATGTAAATCTGATAGTTTAAGAAAATTAATATTTTTTTTATCTTCTCTTGGAGGATATATTAATTTTTTTCCCTTATGAATTGATAGTAAATAAACACCTTGTACATATCTCGTAGGATCTATATAATCCCAAAATGTTTCAGTTTGACCATCTGTAACTGATAATAGTTTATCATATCTAATATTATCAACTAAAATACCTGCTTTATCTTGTGGTTGTTGTTGTAAATGTTCTTGTAAAATATCATAAGTTGACATATCTAAATCTTTTGTAAATACTTTTTGTAAACTCGAAAAAAGAAGAAATTCATCTATAACTGAAGTACTATAATCATCAAATCCACCAGATTTACATAATAATCTAACATTGTTAAAAATATCATATTGTCTTGAATTTAAATTAAAATTAGTAACTCTAGAATGCATTATAATTACAATTGTCAATATTAATGTATCATCTGCATTATTATCCATATATATAATAAATATTTAAATAACTATTATATAATTAGTTTCTACGTGTTTTTCTTCTTTTAGTTTTTTTGAGTGATTTTCTTCCTTTTCTTTTACCACCCTTCTTACCTTTAGTAAGTTTTAATAATCCTTCTGCAGCTTCTAATAGAATAGGCTTTGAGTGAGGCTTAAGAGAAGGTTGACGTGGGGGTTTTTCCAAAACTTGTTTAATTTGTTCAAAACTATCTTTTACACTAGGAAGCACAGACATAGCAGGTCCTCCACCTTTTTTTCTTCTAGTTTTTCTCTTCTTTTTAAGAGATTTTCTTTTCTTTTTTCCTCCATATGGTGGGAATATATTTATACTGTTGCGTCTTTGTTGTTCTAGTTCTCTGAGTTCATTTGGAGGTGGAGTTCTACTATTTTCCATTCTTATTTTTGCTTGTGCCATCTCAAATGGATATTTTTTATTTATTTGATCTTCAGTTAAATTTTGTGTTTTTACTTTTATATGAGGAGGTAAATATTCTGCTACTAAAGATAGCATACTTTCTTTGGTTTGTTGTGCGCTTTTTCGATCTTGTTCTCTATTTCTTAGTTGTGTAATTCTATCCATAATATATATTTATATTATTTATATCTTCTACGAGTTTTTTGTTTACCTCCTTGTTTTTTTTTAGATTTTTTCTTTTTACTTTTTTTGTTAATTAAAAACAATGGATCATGTATTGAGAAGTTTGTTAATTTATCAATAAGAGATCTATACTTTTTGCTTTTTTTGGGTTTTAAAAACTTCTTAATTTCTTTTTTTGTTAATTCTCTCATTAAAACACCTTTATCATTTTTTATTAAATCAACATCAAATTTATCATGATGTTCATCATTATTTTTTATTCTTATCATAGAACTATCATCATCTATAACTTTACCATTTACAATTTTTAGGTTGTGACTTTTTTGTTCTGCAAATAATTTATTCATATATATTATTATAATAAATTATTTTTTATTTAAACGCTGCCTTGATGTTATGTAAATAACCCATATTTGGTGGAGATTTTCCTCTGCAGTTTGGTATGCCCATGAAAAACGTAGATAATTTAAATTTTTTTCCATATTCAATTTTTTTCTCTCCCAAATAAGATAATGTACCAAAAATAGTACAGAAGAATACAACAAATGATAAAACAATCTTTGTAGAATCTAATTGATTATATAAGACCATGTTTGTATTTTTTTTCTTTTCTTTATTTTCTTCTTCAAATGATGTAAACCCTTCATCTTTTTTTTCTTCTGGTAATAAAGTTTTTTGATAACTGTGTATTACATATATTATACCTACAAGTCCAAATGTAAATAACCATACTGCGGAATCCATTTTTGACATCACTAAAAAGAATACATAAAGTCCTGCAGTGAATAAAAGAATATTATATTCTTTAAATTCTGGTAATGTAGTAGTAACGAAAAACATCAAAGTAAGAAATCCTAAAATATGTTTTGCGTACATGTTATTACTGAATAAATTTTGAACTTCACATGGAAATAATTCACCTAAATAGTTACCTGAAACTATTAATATAAAAACGAATATTGATACAAAATTACCAGGCAATGTTTGAAGAAAATCTTTTAATTGTGCGTTATTATTTAAGAGTTTATTATCTAGTATATCCATATAAAATATGATAACATAAAAAAAATTAAATATTTAAATATAGTTTAGTTAAATACATGTACCTTTTCTAAAAATTTTTTTCTACAATTACTAATAACATTAGTTGGTGTTTTCATAATTTGTTGTAATGTATTATGATAATTTGATGATAGACTATCTGATTTAAGTTTATCTTTGTTATCATTTTGCCATGATATAAATTCTCTAAAGATAGGTCCTGTAATTAAACTTTGAATAAATTCATTTATTATTTTATCAGTTGATTTCCCCCAGTAATTATTATCATAAACGTAGAAATGCTTATTTCTAGAAAATTCCATACAAATAATAGGAAATTTTTCATTTGGTAAATCAGTTAATATATTAGATACACCACTTTCAAAATTTTCTATACAACGTAAAAGTTTATCTCTATCGATTTGAATGGTTTTATACTGAGATAAATTTTTTTGAGGTGTAAATGCACTACTTATTATATCAATATGTTTTTTATGACTTATAAAAACTTTTTCTTTAAAAATCTCCTCAGTGTTAAATTTATTATTAAATATTTTTTTTAAACAAGCGATTTCATTTTTAAGTAATTTATTTTCATTTTCTATTTTCTTTAATTTTTCGTTGATTTCATCAAACTTATTACAAATAATAGATGGATCCATATTAATAACTTAGTTGTTTTAATAATAAAAATAAATCAATTTTATTTATAATATTTAGATAATATATATATGACAGATTACGTTAGATTAGATACCACATATGATACAATAAATTTGTATAATGTAGACTCTAGAGTTACAGGTGATCACACAAGTTATAGATCAATAAATAATATAGTTTGTGACACATCTGGGGAGTTGTTCAATATGTTTGGTGAGTTTTCAAAATATTTTATATGTAAAGAGCATGCTCCTAATGATTATAAAGAAAGTATATATTATGATGAAAGTAAGATGATAAAACAACCTTATTGTACAAAATGTAATTATTTACCAGACAAAAATTTTAACAATATTGAAACAGATACAACTAATAATACAAAGATAATTCAAAAGAAAGTTCGTCAAGACAGTTCATCGAGAACAGATGTTATGAAGACTAGAATAGCCAAAGATAAAAATAATTGTAATCCAAAATGGTCATGGCATAATCAAAGTTCAAGTGCAATGGCAAGTATAATAGCGGGTAATAATGTTCCATCAAGAGGAAATTCAGTAAGAACAACTTTGACAAGACATAGACCAGGTGCTGGATCAGCAGATGGTAAAGGTGTTGACATTAAACATAATTCTTATGATAGATATTTATTGAGAAAAAAATACACAAGTTTAAGATGTTAATTTTTTATATTTACAAATAATATGGTTCAAAAAATAACAATGGACTTTTCTAGAGGTAAAACACAAGTAAAGGCTATTCCACAATTAACAACAAATTTCAATCCTCAAATAAGTTTAGCTTCTACACTTGCACACAGTGTAGAAATGAAACAGATGTTAAGAAGACTACAAGGTATTCCTAGTGGTTGTAGTTCTTGTGGTGGAAAAAAAGGTAAAAAATGATTAATACTTATTTCATAATTAATTTAATTAAATAAGTATTTACAAATAGCTAATTTATAAATATTATATATAATGGGAAGGAAAAACGCCCGGACGCTTTTTCTGGTTAACTCGGGAATACCCAGTAAGGAACTCCTGAAGAGTTCTTTGAAACACCCCTCCCATGTGGTCGAGTTCGACTACGCGAGTGACACCTTTGACTCTGTTACAAAAAAAATATTAGAGTCATCAAACGAATTTAGTGAATTTGTTTGGATAACACACGGAAGTTACAAAAAACAAATTAAATTTTTTGAACAACAGGAAACATGGTCTGTTGTTGAAAACATCTCAAATAGAGATCCCCAATTAGAAACATGGAAAGAACTAAAAGAATTTGTAGAATTTATAAAATTACAATTAAAAATTGATAAAGTAACTCTTTTAATTTGTGATTTGATGAAATATCATGATTATAATTATGTTTGTGATTATTTTAGAAAGAAGTATGAAATACAAATTGAAGGTTCATCTAGAAAAATTGGTAGTGAAAAAGAAGGTGGTAGTTGGACATTAACATCTAATAATGAAAACATAAAAGAAATATATTTTAATGAAAACATTAATAGATACATACATGTATTCGGTAACACTCTTTATGATTATATTATTATTGGAGGAGGTCCATCTGGTATTATGGCTGCATATAATATTGCTAATAATGATGCAAGTGCAAACGTACTAATTTTAGAAAAAAATGAATACACACTACAAGACTATAAAGACAAAAATCATAATAATATTTTTAATTGGCAGGTTGCACAGAATGATCCTTCTTTTAATTATGCTTTTACATCTACTGATAATGAATCGGTATGGATGGGGAAAGGTTTGGGTGGAGGAACATTACATTTTGGTTTGCAATATATAGACACAGATGATTTGGTAAATCACAATTTCAGTGAATGGAAAAATAATGATGGAGAAAACATAGTAAATTCTGTTAATGCTATCACTCAAGCAACACAACACACTTATTCAACTGATGGTACAGCACATTCACCTAATGAAGTATATTATGATTTAAAGGAATATATTGATTCACAAACTGCTACTAATAATGTAAAATGTTACAATAATAAAATTTATTCTACTGACGTTACAACAGATCAAAGATTATTATTAGGTGATTTATTAAGTAATTTTCCAAATGTTACTGTAAGTTATAATAAATCAGTTAAAAAGATAAATTTTGATTCCGATAATACTAATAGTTATATTGAAGATATTGAAGATTTTGAAGGTAATAAATATTATGGTACTAAGGTAATATTATGTAGTGGTTCCATTCAGACGCCAGCAATATTGCAACGTAGCGGAATATCATGTGGAACTAGTTTGTATGATCACGCTGGTATTTCTTTAGTTTATGGAAAAGTCGTTCCTGTTACTACAACAACTACTAATACTGAAACCAATGAAAATGCACCCAATTTTGAGTTAAATCAAACCAATATTGGTAAAATAAATACACATTCAAGTAGAACTGTTCGTATAGCTGCAGGAACTCAAAATGGAGATGACGATAAAGTATATGATTTTACAGCATGGGTAAGTCAACATCCCGGAGGGTCTACTGCTATAACTAGTCATAGTGGAGATTATGTATTAGCTATGCCTACAAATCACGCTGCGTCTCGTTGGATTACGGGTGCTAGTAGTAGAACAGAAATAGGATCGAAAAATGAAACAATTAATTATAATAATTTACCAGAGAATTTAAAATCACAAGCATTATACGATGATTTATTTACTACTAGTACAACAACAACTACGACTGAATACGTACCACAAGACTTAGGTTTTGAACCTACATCTATTATTCCACATTTACAAACTAGAGATGATCAATTTAAGTGGCAAACATATTATTCAACAATTCCAAGTGATAATACTTTGCTTGTGTTAACTCATGCACAAAGTACAAATTTATCTGGTGCGGGTAGTGTTACTGTTGAAGCAGCAAACCTGGATACAGATGTAAATCCTACTGTAACATTAAATCATTTAGGAACAGGAACTATTGATCCCTCTAACAACACATATGTTGATGATATTTATGATGCATATACTAAGAATCACGCAATTATGACAAGTGAAGGATATACATTACTACAACCATCAGGTGTAACAATTGATAAAACATATATTGCAAATAATTATGGTTCAATTTATCATTATCACGGTACATGTGCAGATGTTGTTAACACACAACAAAAAGTAAATGGTAAAAATGATGTTTTTATTGGTGATATTTCAGTATTGAATAAACCATGGGGAGGTTCTACAAGTTTTTCAGCATTAGTTACTGGTTATTTAGCTTCTAAGGCAGCAATTAATCATGTTATACCTGAAGAAACAGTTATAAAATTTTATGTGAGATTGAATGGAACTGAGGCATTTACTGCTCCTTACTATATTTTTAGTTCTATCCCAGATGGAGATGCTCTTAATAGTTCAACACAAAACCTAAGTCTCACTGCAGGAAAAACATATATTTTTGAAGCAACTAGCGTGGGGATTCATCCATTTAACATAGGTAGTGGTCATAATGTAAATGATACAGGTATATCTGTAACATCAACTGGATCGGAGGGAGCAGATAATCAAGGTGTTAATGCAATAGGAAATGGAGAAACATTAACTTTTACAATACCTAGTGATTATTCTGGTAGTTTAAAATATTATTGTCAACAACACGATTCGATGATTTCAGATTTTGATATAGTTGTAACATCACAACCAGAACCAGAATCTGAACCAGAACCAGAATCTGAACCAGAACCAGAATCTGAACCAGAAGCTGAACCAGAAGCTGAACCTCAGCCTGAATCTGAACCTGAGCCTGAATCTGAACCTGAGCCTGAATCTGAACCTGAGCCTGAGGCCGAACCCGAAGCATTACCATCAAATTATAATATAGTTGATGGTATTATTCCAAATTGGATGCAACCCAATCAATATGGTAGTATAATGGGTGGTTATGAGAGTTCATTTGGAGCTTGGTGTTCACCAACGAGTGCTGCTAACCATTTGGGATATTTAGTTGATAATAATTATCTTAATTCACCAGCATACTTAAATGACAATGGACAAGCTGGAATAACATTTCCATATGCTGATAGTACTAGTACAGGAATAGTATGGGATAGTGCTAATGGTTGGGGAGACTATTTATTGGATGGTCCTACTTATAGAGGTGTTGTATCTACTAATGTACTTACAGATTTTGGTTATTATATGGACACAAATAATCTTGGAATAAATGGTTCATCTGCTAATAGTGCTGTTGGAACAAAAATATCAAATATTTATAGTGGTTTAACACAATTTTATAGTAATAGTGGATGGAGTAATCTAGTTGGTTTGTCTTATAATAAATTAAATTATCAGTTCTTAGGAACTCCAAATGAATATCCTGAATATTGGAAGATCAATGGTTGGAATAATACAGTTTCATTAGACAAAGATATCTTTTTATTGACAGTACAATATGAAATAAATAATAATAGACCTGTATTAGCATGTTATAGTGGATGGAATATAAGTCATGCTGGGTATCCAGATTTGAATTTTGTAAATGAGCATGAGATTAGTGCAACATATTATAAATTTGGACCTTTTGTAGCAACTAATGAGAGTACAGGAGAAACATATACAGACCCTGAAACTCTTGATGGTGATGGTATTGGTAGTGCATTAGGACATAGTGTATTAATAATAGGGTTCATTTCTAAAGGTTCACTTGAAGATCCACATGGTAACACTGATTGGTTAATTGTTCGTGATAATCAAGTAAATACTTCTCGAAATGTAATAGTTCCATTTGAAGATGTATTGAATAATGATATGACTGGTTGGGAAAATATTTTGGCTACGGTTTATTTGAATGTTAATACTGCATCATTTTCAGCTATAGCTCAACCTGAGCCTGAACCAGAGCCTGAACCTGAAATAAATGAATTTAATAATTTTGATATAACTATAACAGTAAATTCAAACACATATGTTTTAGAAAATGATGTCGAACAAACCTTTTATGATGCAGTAAATAGATGGGATAAGATTATTATTAGTCATCCTTTACAGAAAAAAATAGATATCACAATTGATGTAGACACTTTAAATCCTGGAGTTCTAGGAAGTGCTAGTGTAGATGCTATTGAATATATTGATGGAGATACTAACAATACAGATTGGCAAAATAAAGCTGTTACTGCAGGAAAATTTACAATAAGTGATAGTGTAATTGATACAATGAAAAATGAGATTAGAAGTGATGGTACATCAACACTATATAATGTAACACTTCATGAATTAGGACATGTTTTGGGTATAGGTAGTCTTTGGAGTAGTGGAGCGTTATATTACTATCCAAGTGATGGAGATGATTCAAATGTATTTTATACAGGAGTTAATGCTGTTAGAGAATATAAAAGATATTTCAGTGAATATGATTTAAGTGAAGATTTAATTCCTATAGAAGATAATGGTGGTCCAGGAACTCATTATGTACATCCTGAAGAGGGTCTTGAAGGTGAAATATCGAGTGATGATAGAATTATAAATGGTGTACATTATCCAGGTCTTGATAAAGAATTAATGACAGGTTGGGCTGATGCTTCTCCTGATCCTTTACCTTTAAGTAGAGTGACAATTGGATTTTTACAAGATTTAAATTATGAAGTTGATTATTCACTTGCTGATACATATAGGGGAATATCAGCATCATCATTAGAACCTCAACCTGAACCTGAAGCAGAACCTGAACCTGAACATGAGGAACCTGAACCTGAACCTGAACCCGAGGTTTTCGAATTTGGATTACATAGAAAAGATGCATTCGGAAAAAGTTTTTTACAAGTTATAGGCGTACATGACACACCAAATGCGGGTGGAAAACCTGCAGAAGGAATGAGAACAATGTATTATTATTATGGTGATACTAGTGGTGGTGAAGATGATGATGACAACACACCACAATATAAAGGTGAAAACTTTCCATATGTTATAGTACCAGAAAATACTGAAGTTGTTACACATCTACTAGGTAATTTAAATTATTCTATGAATTCTAATAGACATCTTCTCATAAATGGAAAATTAGCTTATCAATATAAATATGATAATGAGAACTCATTATATTCTAATGGTTTAGATAAGTATTGGAGACCTTTTATTATTGGTGATGATTTCCAACCTGAATCTGAACCTGAACCAGAACCTGAACCTGAATCTGAACCTGAAACTGAACCTGAGCCTGAATCAGAACCTGAATCAGAGCCTGAACCTGAATCTGAACCCGAATCTGAACCTGAACCTGAACCTGAACCTGAATCTGAATTTACAGAGCCTGAACCTGAGTCTGAACCCGAACCTGAATCTGAACCTGAACCTGAACCTGAACAACCAGAACCTGAACCCGAGTCAGAACCTGAACCTGAATCAGAACCTGAACCTGAATTAGAAAATGTTAATTTAAAATATTTTTACATTTATCTTCCAAAAAGAGATCATCCAGCAAGTAAATCTCAAGTATTTTTAGGAAATAATGTAGTTGACCAAATGCCACATACTCGTAATGACTATAATTCTGTTCATGAAGTTCAAATATGGGTTGGAGGTCAGAACATATTACAGAATATTAGAGTTAATGCAACTGATGCAAATGGAAATGTTTTATACAATAACACACCAGTCAATAATGTTAATGCTTTATCAGAAACAGTTCAAGGAAATATATTCGTTAAACCAGGTGCAGGTTCTGTTTATGCAAATAATAGATGGAAAAATGCAAGACATGTAGTGGGAGAAGATTTTCATTTAGATTGGTGGCAAACCCCACCATACTCATTTGATGGTGGAGTATATGCAGGTACAGATGATGGTGTCGCATCTGGTGTCATTGATCCACAATATTTAATTATTGAACTTGACACTGAATACAGTTATTATGATATAGAAGCTGTAGTAGTTTATTATGTAACATATGATGAAAATAATGATATGATATACTCTAACCATCAATTCGCAGAATATATGTTTACTCACAAAAATCCATTAGATACCGATTTTATGTTTTCTAGAGATGTTTTAATTAAATGGCCTAGTGAGTCAGATATGATTTCACAATTAAGAGATGATAATATTAGAGTAATGAAAGCTATTTTCCCATCTTATGAAAATGTAACAACAACACATAATTATCGTTCACATACTAACATTGTATCTAGTGCAAATATTAGTGAAACAAATAAGGTTCAAACATATAATATAAATCACGAGAGATACAAGACATTACAGTTTTTACAATTTGAACAACCTGAACCAGAACCAGAACCTGAATCTGAACCTGAGCCTGAACCAGAACCTGAAATTGGTAGTGATTTACAAGCATTCCAAGTGAATAATGTATATTATTTACAGTTAACAGGAAATAATATAAATGAAACACAAAATGCAGGAGGTATTCCAGTTGAAGAAACTAGAACTTTATATTATAATATAAATGATGGAAGTGGTAATGACCACCAATATACAGGAAATGATTATCCTTACATTTTATTAGAAGAAAGTAAGTTGCGACAAGTTCACATTAAAAATATTGATGTTAGTTTTACAAATACACCAACTAATGGTTATCTTAAGATAAACAATAAATTAGCCTATCAGTTTATTAATGATAAAAGTGGTACAGTAAGAGGTACTAATGCGTCTATTGGATTTTATCCTTTTACTAATGAAGTTGATTTTAAAGAACCCGAACCAGAACCAGAACCAGAACCCGAACCAGAACTTGTCTACTTACCAAATGAAAGTTTACATTCATCACAAGTTATTAATATACAAGGTATGACCGATTATGGTAAAATGAATTATACATTAACAACATATGGTACTGGTGCAGTTTTGGGTGAAGACGTCAAAGTTGTTACTGGTAATGAATTATTTCATACAGCACCTGATATTGCACAATATTATCAAAGTACTTGTTTGATTTTGACAAATGGTAAAGGTGCTCAAACTACAAATACTAATTATACAGATGAAACATTCCATATTCATAATTATTATTTAAACGAAACAGATAATACAATTGTTGAAGGTTCAGAATTAACAATTATGTTTTGGGGAAAATTTGATGTTGATTCATTAGTTGGATTTGTACATGGTGCATCAGATATAGATCTTGGATATGGTTGGCATTTATTCAACGATCGAATGCATTTTAAAACAGCTAATAATGATCAAGGTTGGGGAGGAGCTTGGCAATACTATACCTGGGATAGACCTTCACATAATGAATGGCATCATTACGTTTTTACTATGAGAGGAACACGTAGTGGATGGCATTATTCAGAAACTAACCATCCCAGCGATTGGCATTTATATATTGATGGTAAACTTGAAACTATAACAAGGCAGCTAGGACTACTACATTATAACGAAATTGCAACTGATTACAGTGGATATGGTACAAGTACTTTGAAATTAGGTGTTTCTTATGATAACCATAGTACTCAAAAAATATATATTGAAGATCTCAAGATATTCAGAAAGAAATTCGAAGATAATGAATTGGAATTCATAATGAATAGACATCGTTTTAGAGTGTTTCATCATGACCTAGGTGAACCTTCACCCGAACCTGAACCTGAGCCAGAACCATTAATTAGAGTATCTAATCATTATGATTTTGTCAATACAACAAATACTTTAGATTATGGATATAACGGTAATAATTTATCAGTGGAAGGAACGGTAACACAAGATAGCTATGGGTTAACATTAGCTTCAAGTGAAGTAAACGGAGGAAGTAATTACTTATATTCACCAGGTTTTAAATTAGGTGGAACATTTTCTATTTCAATGTGGTTTAAACCTGGTACTGCGTCATCCCCTGGAGGAAATAATCTAATTAATTTTGGAAATTATGGTGATGTTAGTGGTGGTGGATATAATGATAGTAATCTTAATTATGCATTTGGAATTAATCTTGGAGAAAGATTTAGTACTGCAGATGATTTTATTAGTGTTTCTCCATTTATTTATGATGAACAAGGAACAAAAATTTTAGATTATTATGGAATTCCTAATTCTACTAATCCAGAATTTAATGTTAATACATACTATCCTTGTTTTGTAAATGAATGGTCTCATATTGTTTTAACTGTGGATGAAAATGATGTTTTATTTTATGTAAATAATGTTTTGGCGTCAAGAATACCTACTCCATCAGTATTAAAAACTCCTTATCAACGTCAAGCACATTATTACGGTAGACCAAACAGTGATAGTGATCAAATTGAATTAAAAATTTCACAAATTACATTTTACAGTTATAAATTAACTCAAAGAAACATTCATGATCTCTATATTAATTATTACAATTATGATATTAGAAACACTTTATTTTATGAATTTGAACAACTAATTCCAGAACCAGAACCAGAATCTGAACCCGAAAGTGAAAGTAATCTAATTTATTATCTTAATTTTATTCATCATGGACTTAATGATGTTGGAATTGGATACAATGGTTATAAAATGGATGCAACTTTAGTTTCAGATGAAACTAGAAAAGCTGAATTAATAAGTGATGTTGGTATTCGTATTACACACCCAAGAAATGTAAATGATGATCAAGGACTAAATCAAAAAGGTCATATTAAATTAAATAGTGTTCCTTTACCAAAAGGTGATAAAACTATTAATTTTTGGGTTAGATCATTTGATACAAATGAAAATAATTCATATTACTTGTCTTTTTCTAATGAGTCAGATATCTCAGAAAATACTTTGAGAGATAATGATGAAGTAAACGGTATTTTTATATCAAATTCTGATTTTGCTGGTGTTAATCATAATATTAAATTAGAAATCTTTGGTGAAGGTAGGGAAAATAAATTATCCAATACAGAATTACGAACCCTTTATGAGCCAATTAAAGAGAGATCTTGGCACATGTTAACAATAGTCTTTAGAGAAGGTAGTGTTATTTTATTAGTTGATGTTCATAATGTAAGTATAGATGCTGATCTGTATTCATTATTTTATGATCAGAATATTTATCGTACAATGATACTTGGACAATATCGTCCTCAAGATAATATTGATCATATAAACAGAAGAGAATACAGTCAATTTTCTATTTATGATAAAGCTCTTACTAGGGATGAATTAAAAGATTTATATATCAAAGGTTACAAATACGACGCTTCAAATCAAATTACACAACAATCTAATAAATTTATTATTTTTGAAGTTACTAAAAATGGAGGGTTATCTTCTTCTACAAATACTGTAGAAATAGAAGACCCTTTTAATATAAAACATGAGAAACTAAGTAGCACTTTTGGAAGATTGAGATTTTATGATAGCAATAACAATATTATATATCCTATTTCTGCAGCATCTCTAGGAATATATGGAAGAGATGATGATGGAGTTATTTATGTTGATGAAGATGGTAATATTGATTACTCTCTTTCACTATCTTATAATGCTGTAATTGAAACAGAAGAAGCAAGTTCAAGCGATTCAACAAAAAAATTCAATGGTGCTACCCCATTATTTCTTGAATTTTCTAATGATGTACAAATACATTCATTCAGAATACAACTTGCAGATAATAATAATACTTACGAAAACAGAACTCCTGTTAGATGGAAGTTTTACGAAGTTACAGGATTAGATAATATAATTAATGCCGTAAGTTTAAGAAACTCATATTTGATGAGAACATATATTCCTACAGAAGATACAATAATTTATCATCAATCCGAAGATTATGATTGGGGTTCTAGAACTCCTTTTAGTTATAGTAATTATACAACTTTTAATTTTGTAGCTCAACCTGAAACTGAACCTGAGCCTGAACCTGAGCCTGAACCTTTTTGGACTTCATTACCAGTAATTGATACTAGTGGTAATTCCAAAAAAACACCTTATGTAAGTCTTTTTGTTGATATGTCAGACAATACAAGATTTTTAAGTTCAGTTGGTACTACTACATTTGAAACTGATACAGGAAACCCAACACATATTACTACTCCATTATATTATTACATTCCTGATGGAAATTCTACTACTTCAACCTACTCAGGAAATGATAGACCAAAGATTGTCATTGACGGTATTGACAGAGGTAATACATCAAGATCATATCCTTATGTCAATATTGAAAATTATCCATTAACAGGTGATGAAGATGGTTCAACATATCTTGAAGCAGATTTAACCACAGCTATTGAAACATACGCAAGAGGAGCCAAATATCCAGGAAATGGAATATACAAAATAAGATCCAGTTCTGTATTTTCAGATACTACAATGGATGTATCTTATTGTAGACTAAAATACGCTTTTAATAAAGTTACATCTGAAATACAACAACCAGGATACCCAATATATCAAATTAAATCATGGAGAGATGATGTTAAGTCACCAGATAAATCTTCTGTTACACCACCCGGTGATATTACATTTAATGGTTCATGGATTGAAATTGAAATGCCTGAACCAATTATACCAAAAAGTTATTCATTAATATCTAGAAAATTAGATACTTATAATGGAACTAATCTTACAGAAGGTCCTAAGAAATGGTGTTTATATGGTACAAACGATAGAACAACATATACTTTACTTTCTGATTACAGTAATGGAGCCAGTGCTGGTACATATAATAGTGTAGATGTATACAGTTATGAAATACTTGGAAATTCTATTCCTTCTATAAATTCAAATTATAATGGTGATATCCTTGGTTTGGATTATACTGCTTTTAAAGATCAGTCTTTTAGAAAAATTAAACTAATAAGAACACTCAATGTAGATAATGATGGTACATCTTACAAAAATAATACACCAATTGGTTTAGCTGAATTGGAGATCTGGATGGATGTCGCTGGTACTCCTACAAATATTGCAAGAACTACTGATTATGGAACATGGACTGCTACCCAGAATTCTACTAATGGTTCATACGTCGCTTCTAATATTATAGATGGTAATAGAAACAACTTTGCCACTGTTGATGATGATGGAGAATCTTATCCATGGCAAATGGTAGAAACTACACAAGATATTACTTTAAGTGATGTTTATGCTATTATGATGTTTAATAGACCAAATTATCAAAAGAGGTTTTATGGTTTAACCGTACAATTTTTAGACTCTAATAATAATATTGTTGGGTCGTTACAAGGTAATCAGGATGTGCAAGTAAACGGAACTGGAATTAATAATTATAGGTTGTCTTATTATACCGGAACGCAAATTTCTTATGATGGAGGAGTAGATACAACATTTGGAACAAATGTTGAAATTACTATTGACCCTGTTGTTAATACAAAGTTTACCACATATACATTGGTTGTTCAAGAAACATTAGGTAATGAAGATTGGGGTTATTTGAGTATTGGTGAATTATCTATTAAGGGTACTCCAGAATTTACAATACAATTTGATTATGAAAACAAACATGCAATCTTAATACCAGGTATTGGTCCTGGAGTTATTCCTGAAAATATGCAGGGAAATTATGTTAATGATGGTAGACAAGACAGTTCCCCTACCTATGTTTATACAGATAAAATTACAATGGAACATCCTACTCATACCAGCGCAGGTTGGGTAATATCAAACATTTCTCCTACTATTACAGAAACACCTTTTAATAAAGTGCTAGTAACGAGAAGGAAGTCATCAGGAGCAATGAAATTTGCAGAAATGCAGATTTGGGTAAATAATGAAAATATTACTTCACAATGTACTCTTGAAACTGTTGGTAATTCAACATTTAGTCAATATACATATGGTGATAATGGCGAGATTTTGCTTTCATACGTTACTGATGGACTCCTCTCCACTCCGAGTGATTGGATACCCAATGCGAACATTACATTCAATTTACCAAGAACTTATTCAATATATGAATTACAAGCAGTGGTAGTTTATGCTAGCTATGCATCATCTGCTTATGATGCTGAATTCATTCTATGTCTCGATGATCAAGAGGTATTGGTATTATGGGATGGAAATTATGATAATGGATATAGTTTTATTGGTACTACAACAGGAACTAGATCAATACATGGACTTAATGCAAATATTGATATATTTGAAAGATATAACAAAAGTTTAAAGTTAAGTAATGTAAAATTAACTGTTAATGAATCAAATGAACTTATGATTAATGATAAAATAGCTTATCAATATACCGGAGATTTTGATGAAGATCATAGTTTGATTAATGGTATAGATAGTAATTGGGCGACATTTACATCTGATTATGGTTCTACTACAAATGATTTTTCAGTAGCTTTTGAATGGAATAATCCAGAACCAGAGCCTGAACCATACGATAGTCCAGAACCTGAACCTGAACCAGAGCCTGAACCTTTTACAAACCAATTTTATTCAAATGTAAATCCTTTATGGGATAGAACAATTTGCTCACATGTTGACACTTCCCAATATTCAATGCCATTAAATTACAATAAAAACAATTTATATAAATCACAAACTAACATAACGTATTTAAATAGAGATGAAACTGATATAGTCGGAAGCATTTCTTATGTTTATGATAATGTATATTTATGGTCTCCAACATTTACAAGTGTTGCTTTTGGGGTTGGAGCGTATCTGGGTGGAACATGGATTGTTATGAAAGGTAAACATAAATTTTCAGATTATACTGAAAATATTAGTCGTTTCCTTGTAGATGTTTTTGGAACCAGTGATAAAAGTTCAAATACACAAACTGGAAGCTCTGATGGTTGGGTTGTAAGGGCCGAAAATAGAGGTCTCAACAATAGCTATGTAGAAGATTTTTGGATTTTACCAAATACTATTTATAGTGTTTTCCTTGTTTACAATGTCTCACATAACCCCCAACATGCCTTTCTCGATGCATGGATTGGTGGTAGAAATAACCAATACCGTATTCTCACTTCTAATAGTGTTTTCTATAATTATATTGGTTCTACAATAAATAATTCAATATCATATATTTCACAAAGAATAACAAAGAAAAATTTAATACACCATTTCGATTTTAAACGCTATGGATTAACAGATAAAGGATATAGTAATAACAGTTTACGAGGATTTTTCAATAGACCAGATGAGATATCAATGGATTCAGTTAGAGGAGTGAACTTTTATTACAGAAATCTAGAAAATGGTCACCATATTAATAGACGCTACAGTCACCTTGAGTTTACTAATGTAAACTTGCCATCAACTGGATATACTTTATTCTTCAATTTTAGAACTACAGTACAGGGCGATTGGCATAAATCACATCCTATAGGATTAGGTGAAAAATATATACATAATATTAATTCAGGATATATTAAAAGGATTCATCTTTACTATTATAATACATCTTATCGTTGGGAATGGAGTAATAATTCAAATACTTCTAACATAGTTTTCAATAACAGAAGTTTTTCAGTATATGAGGATATAAATTCATTTTTAGTAGTAGATCCAGTTAGTAATACAGTTAAGTTTTACGAAGGAGATACACTTATTCAAACAAAAACTATTACAAGTAATGATAATTGGATATTAAATCCAGGATCTTTGCCTTTGTATGTTGGAAATACAACTCATGACTACGGCGGCACTTTTGAAAGTAAATTTTTAACTGTATTTAATGAACCTTTACAACAACAAGCAATTACAGAGTTTAATAGACTTATTGAAAATGATGTAAATATATCTCAAATTATTAATCTTACTGAACCAGAACCAGAACCAGAACCTGAAGCTGAACCAGAACCTGAACCTGAATCTAACCTTGTTTCAACACCTGTCACTATAACAGTATCTTCTGAATATATAGGTCCTGGCCATTCAAATTATTATTACACAACAAGTGGTTCTGGTGGTATTGGTAGTTTGTTTGGAGGTATTCGTGTTAGTCGTGGAGAAACACTAACAATATATGTTGTAGGTGAGGAAGTAGAACTTGTAATCCATCCAATAAAAATAACAGGTTATAACGATCAAGGACAACACATGGCACCACTTACAGGTGTAGTGAGAACAGAATTGACTTCGGGCCCAACTTATGATGGAACATATAGTCTCACATGGACAGTTCCTGATGATATGTCAGTTGATAAATATCAATATCAATGTGAAACCCACGCACATATGCGAGGAACAATTTATGTTATGGATATTATTCCAGAACCAGAACCAGAACCTGAAGCTGAACCTGAACCCGAACCTGAACAATTCCCAGCTGGAACTATAAGATATGTTAAATTTGAAATAAACATTGATGATTATTTAGCAGCAGGAGGACCAACTGATCACGATGCACTCAGGGCTTTTTACTACAACAACCAAAGAGGAGGTCCAAAAGTAAATGGACTTTATGTTAATAATGTTAACTTAATGGAGACAGCAAGAGTTTTAACATCACCCATAGCTAATGAATACGGAGATGAGAATCTCAATGCATCTCGAATTAATCTTTTACATCAAGATTTCGATTTTGCATATGAAACACCAGAGGAATTTAATTATGCAGGAAAGAATGAAAATCTAAATACTTATTACACATCAAAGAGAGATACATTTTATGATTTGGGTGAAAATATAGCTATAAATGATATACAATTGTTCTATTTTACATATATACTTGCATATCCTTCCTGGACGAATGGTGGACTAGGTGGTCAAGTAAGTAGGGGTTCGTATAGAGGATGGTACACATATAGAGTATATTTCTTAGATGAAAATGGTGAAAAAGTTTCAGATAATCTTAGTATGAACCCTTACAATTTTGACTTATCATTTACTACAGTTTCACCACAAAATAAAAGTCCATTTTTATCATCAAATTCTTTGTATTCCAATAATAATCCAGCATTTACATATAGAATGTTTACTGGACCACAAATTGATACATTGGATCCTGAGATAGAAATATCATATGAGCCTGCTGGTATGATTATGTCTCAACCCCTTTACTGGAATAGTTACTGGTTTGGTTTTATTGAGAACCGTCACCATTATATGTATTATGATCTATTAACTCGTTATATACTATTTGATCGTCCAAATATTATTGAAGCAACAACATCAATTGGAATGCCTGAACCTGAACCTGAACCTGAAATAAATGATCTCACTCATGGATTACTTATCCATCCAGATTTTAAGAGTACTCAATTATTACAGAATTGGGATAATAGATATCATCATGGAAATATTTCACAAGAATTAGCTACACAATATTTATCACCATGGTATTTCGCTAATTATGACAATACTTATTATCATGTCATAGAATTATCTAGAGAAGTAAGTGATAATAATAATTTAAATAGTGATTCTACATCTGTAAAAAATTGGATTAATAGTACAATTTATAATTCATATTTAAATGAATTAAGAAAAGATGGAAATGACTTTTTCTATGTCTATCAACCAAATTTCAATCCACCAATTGATATAGAACAAGAATTTACAACTGGTTATTTTGATAAAATTTATAACAATTATAACTCTTTGGGTACTCATTACTTAGAAGCTATATGGGGAGAAAGATTTGCAACTGGAAGTTATGGTCCATATAAATTTTTAATAATAGATGCATCAGGTAATGAAACAGTTATATACGAAAAGGTTTCTATGGGAGTAAGTAGTATTGTAAAAAGAAAAATTTATTTTACTATGGAAGAAAACAAAACATATAAATTTAGAGTTGATTTTTCTAGAAACAGAGCAATAGTTCTATTTTATGCAAACATATTTGAAAATACTATGCCTCTTCATAATCCAAATTATTATTTAATTGATGAACCAGAACCAGAACCAGAACCTGAAGGTTTTATACAAAGTATCTTTTTCATGGAACAAGTTTCAATGAATTCTTCTGTTTTCCCTTCAAATTCAAATTACAATTTAAGTTCATTCCTTGAAAAATTATCAAATGACTTAGGAACTGATGTTACATTTAATGTAGATAATGAAGAAGCAAATGATGAAACAACAAAATATTATTTAGAATTTGAAGATACTGTTCTATTAACTAATATTCCATCAACAATTTTTGAAGGTCCTGAAAGTAGATTTATACTTTCAAAATATAGTGGTGGTAAATTAGTTTTTAAACACATTAATCTAGATAGTCAATACAATATTAACTATATATACAATTCAACAACTCTTACTGCAACTATAGAAGCAGGAAATTATTTTATTCAGAATTTTACAAATATTATCAATGAACAATTTGGATTAACAGATACAGTAAGATATGATGGAAATTCTCTAATTTTTGATAAAACACCTGGTATTTTCACTGTAAATACAAGTTATAGTTCTGATATAACAAGTGATTATGCAATATTAAATACTAGTTCTGTAGAAATTACTGATGTTAATAATAGTATTAGTATAGAGAATCTTGGACATCCATTAACAATTGTAGAACCCGAACCTGAATCCGAACCTGAATCTGAATCTGAACCAGAACCTGAACCTGAACCTGAACCAAAACATTTCTTATTTATACAAGAGAATAATGGTGTAAAATACTTAGCTATTCAATCAGCATATACCTTAGAAAATCTTGGAGGTACTCCTTCTCTAAGTTCTTATCCATTATATTACAATAGTGATGATGGAAACAGTGATACATCTACATATAATAAAACAGATTTATCTGATGGATTTGTTGGTGAATTTCCATATATAATTAAGAATAATGATAAATTATTAATTGTAGACAATTCTACAGGTGGAATTAGAGATATTGTTATTACATATACTAGTAATAATCATCTCAAAATAAACAATAAGTTAACTTATATGTATATAGGAGATACACCTGATACAGGTCCAACTGCTCATCTTAGAGATTCAAAATGGAATTTATTTGTATCAGCTATTGAGTTTACGCAACCAGAACCAGAACCAGAACCTGAATCTGAACCTGAATCTGAACCTGAATCTGAGCCTGAACCTGAATCTGAGCCTGAATCTGAGCCTGAACCTGAATCTGAGCCTGAATCTGAGCCTGAACCTGAATCTGAACCTGAGTTCGAAAGAGATCTAGAATTATATCCAAATCCAGAACCTGAAGCTGAACCTGAACCTGAGTCTGAACCTGAGTCTGAACCTGAACCTGAGTCTGAACCTGAACCTGAGTCTGAACCTGAACCTGAGTCTGAACCAGAACCTGAACCTGAACCTGAACCTGAACCTGAAACATACGTTACTATTCCTTATATTTCAAATGGATACGGTATTACATCTGATGGTTTTGTAGCATCAGTTTCAAATTATACCATTGGTGATGCATATACAATTTTCAATAAAAATAAATCATCATCTATTGATGCTGTTACTGGTGCTCATTACAACGGATGGAATGTAAATGGATATTATTTCCATAATACAGGTTACTATGCTTCATTTTATAGATTTGGTGCAGGTGAGAAAACACTTGTAGATGGTTCAGGTGTATATGGAGAATGGTTACAAATTGATAGTGGAGGTTTCTATGATGACAGAAAGTTTAAAATTACAAAAGCTTCTATTAGTTCTAGATGGGACAGTAACGTATTTACAAGTCCACGTGACTTTGTTATTGTAGGTTCTAATGATGGTATAAACTTTAATAAAATATATGAAGTTACTAACGAAACTACATGGACATCTTCTGAAACAAAAACATATCACATTAACTTAAACGAACACTCTGCTAATCAATATTATAGTAAATTTAGAATTATTATTACTAGAACAAATGGTCATAATGTTAATTCACCAGAAGGACTTGTCGATAATAATAATATTTTAACAATAACTGAAGTCAAGTTTGAAGGAGAACCTCTCACTTACACTGGAGATTTAAATCTTGGAACAAAAATACATGAATTCAGCCAAAATTACAGAGGAAGAGAATTCTTTGGTGTTCAAGGTAAACCAAATTCATCACTTACAGCATCACAACCTCTTTTAGCTGCACCAATAGAAGGTGTGGAAACATTTATATTAACTAATGGAAGTTCCACTGTTTGGGATATATGCGGTGGGGATACAAGAATAATTAATGGTATGGACGACATAATTAACGTTGCAACATCTAGATATGCTTTTGCAGCTCAAAGAAAAGATAGAACTATTCATATTATAGGAGAAAATGAATGGGGAGGAAGAAACACACTTGCAAAAAATGATAACAAAGTTAAAGAGTTTTATAATTTAGTTAATGGAATTAATAAAGTAAAGACATTTGTTTCTAGTGATAGAGGATTCGCATTTATTAGAGATGATGGATCTGTTGTAATTGAAAACGATTATAGAACATCTGATACTAACAATATATCAGCAGAAGATGCAGAATGGAGAAGATATGGTGGTTTGTTAGAGTCATATGATGCATCAAATAATGTTTATATTAGTCAAGCTGGTAAAATTAGAAATGCTGTGAAAATATTTGCAAATAATGGTGCTTACGCAATTTTAAGTGAAGAAGGTAAATTATGGACTGTCGGACATAGTGATTATGGTGGTTACTCTTCACATGTTGAAAGCCAATTAGTAGATGTTTCTGATGTATTTGTAAATCAAAAATCATTTTCAGCACTTAAGAGAGATGGTACAGTGGTTACATGGACTGGTCAAAATATTACAGATGAATATGGTCAGAGTACTACAAACTTAACAAATATTGTACACATTTACGATAACAGAATTGGAAGAACTTATGTTGCTCAAAATACTTCAGGTACATTAATCCCATATGGTGATGTATCATATGGTGGAGTAGCTTATGAATATGGAATTGATGCTAGTGGTAATTATGTAGCTCTCGCTGATCATACATCATTATTAACAAATGCTTCTCCTAAGTCTGTTATATCAAACGAAAAAGCATGGTGTGTAATTAAATCCGATGGAACAGTTGTAACTTGGGGTGACTCAGCATATGGTGGTAACTACAGTGATGTATCCAATGTTTTATCTACAATTGATGCTAGAACAATACAAACTACATTAGACGCATTCGCTATTGTAAAAACAAATGGAGAAATTTTCGTATTTGGTAATACAGATAACGGAGGTTTTATACCTGATGGAGGACTAGAACAAACATCAAAAAGCTTAATACATGGAGGACATATGCAAGGAACTTATACATATTTATACACAGGTGCAGAAGACTCTTGGAGTGCTCCATACGATAAAGAAAATGTTATGTTTAATACTAACTTAGGTACTCACAATTGGGGTATATGTAGTAATACTTCTAATCTTGAAACCTGTGATACTAGTTATAATAATCTTATTTTTAATAATATTGCAGATGTTGCAAATGTAAAAGTAGATGAAAGAAGACTATGGTGGTTAACCAGTTTTACTGAACCTGTTGCAATGGATTACTTTAGAGTTGCAGCAATGACATCCAAAGTTCATCCAAAAAATATATTCTGTTTCGCTTCTACTGATGATTTCATCACATCTATTGATCTAATTTATCAAGAACAAAACTTACCTGATCCTGGAGGAAGCGGTTCATGGAATGGTGCATGGTATCCAAATTTTGTAATACCAGAACCTTATGCAAGTAACAAATATACTAACTTCTTGCTATATGTTAACGTTTTTGGTGGTAGTAATAGCCGCATGCTACTTCATGGAACAGACTTTTTTGGAAAATATAACACTGTTGATCTACTATCTACATTTACAAGTATTAGAACTATTGCATCAACAAATACTGCATTCGCTGCATTAACTGATGATTATCAAGTAAAAACTTGGGGTAAAAACACTGAAGGAGGAGATATAACTCATAACAATACCTATGCCTCAGAATTACAAACATATAACATTGTTAATTTATGGTCAACTAAAGATACATTTATTGCATTGACATCCGAAGGTAAACTAATATTATGGGGAAATAATACTGTTTATGGTTTAAACAATTACTATACACATGAAAAAATGATAAATATTTTCAGTGTTTACTTAACTGAAAACGCTTTAATGTGTGCCAAATACAAGGAAAGTCCTCTCACTATTTCTTGGCAATTTGATACAACACCTGATGAAGATGGATCTATTTATGATAATAATGTTTTACAATTCAACATTGCAGGTGAAGACAGTTATGAGTTTAATCAAATACAAATCTATAGAAGAGATTGGTTATCTGTTATTTCAAGAGAAACTGATTTCTCTCTATTAACCGTTTTACAAGGTTATCACAATTCATATACAACACTTTATGCTAATTTACATGACTACTATGTTACATTAATACTTGGAGATAAAGCATTAGATCAATATCATCCTAATAAATATTATTCATTTACTAGTGATGTAATTAGAAATGTTAAAGAACCAGAACCAGAACCTGAACCAGAACCTGAACCAGAACCAGAACCAGAAATTGAATTAACAATAAGATACCTTGCCATTACTAAACCTCCTGGACTAAATTCTAATTTAATTACATA
>Ga0163109_10000197_pt1 | contig 47800 bp, 55 predicted proteins | sample CRUFie1St13metaG_FD_108704 | JGI IMG/M metagenome (GOLD analysis project Ga0163109, IMG submission 108704) | Marine microbial communities from the Costa Rica Dome - CRUD Field 142mm St13 metaG | ecosystem: Environmental > Aquatic > Marine > Oceanic > Photic zone | place: Costa Rica: the Eastern...
CCAGCAGTACCTTTCTCATCACCTACAACAACGATTGCAGAGAAACTGAAGGTACGACCACCCTTGTTTACCTTAGTTACACGGTTTACCGCTACCAAGCGATCTACCAATTCAATACCCGTAGGTTTTACTTTTCGTGCGTTGTGCATTGTGTTCGCCATTTTAAAACTTCAAGCCCCCTTCACGAGCGCCTTCAGCCAATTGTTTAACACGTCCGTGGTACAAGTATCCACCACGATCGAAACAAACTTCAGTGATACCTTTTTCAGCTGCCAACTTCGCCAAACCTTGACCTACTTGGTAGCTCTTATCGCTCTTAGTACCTGTTGCACCTTCCATCTCTTTATTACGAGACGAATATGATAACAAAGTAGTTTGATTAACATCGTCAATCAATTGAGCATAAATTTCCTTGTTACTTCTGAATACAGATAGACGAGGCTTTTGCGCTGTACCGGTAACTACCTTACGAATTCTTCTACGAATGCGAAGTCTTCTTTCTGCTTTAGTTAATGCCATCTCTTATCTATTATTTTGCTGCAGATTTACCTGCTTTTCTACGAATTACTTCACCCTTAAACTTCACACCTTTTCCTTTGTACGGTTCTGGCTTGCGCAGAGATCGAATCTTTGCAGTAATAGCGCCTAGAAGTTGCTTGTCGTGCGACGTCAACGTAACCGTTGGTGCTTTACCTTTTTCCATGGTTGTCTCAACTTTCACTTCATTTGGAATCGCGAATAAAAAGTTGTGAGAATACCCTAAAGACAAGTCCAATACTTGACCCTGGTTGCTCGCACGATAACCCACGCCAATTAACTCTAAAGTATGAGAAAAGCCTTCGCTTACACCTATAACCATATTGTTAATTAATGCACGATACAAACCATGCTTTGCTTTGTGTTCTTTAGCCTCTGAAGGGCGCTCTACTGTAATCACTCCTTCTTCGAGTTTAGCAGATACACCACCTTGTAAAACTTGTGTTAATTCACCCAATTTACCTTTCACAGTAACGTTATTACCATTGATGGTAACTTCTACGCCTTCAGGCACGGCAATTGGGGCTTGACCTATTCTAGACATAATATTATTATTAGCTGACTGTACAAATTACTTCACCCCCAACATTCTCTTTGCGGGCTTGCTTATCAGTCATAACTCCTTTCGAAGTGCTTACTACTGCGATACCCAAACCGTTCTTTACACGTGGGATATCACTACTTGACTTGTACTGACGAAGACCAGGTTTGCTAATTCGCTTGATTTCACGGATTGCGGGTACCTTCGTCAACTTATCGTATTTCAATGCAACCTTCAAGATATTCTGTGGCGCTACCTCCTCGACTTTACAATCATGGATATATCCTTGATCTTTCAAAATCTCAGCAATGGCAACCTTTGTTTTGCTCGAAGGAATTTCAACAACTCGAAGGCCTGAACTTTGACCATTTCTAATACGCGTTAGGAAATCAGCAATTGGATCTGTATACATACTTACTTTTTATAATATTACCAACTCGCTTTCTTCACCCCTGGAATCAAGCCTTGGTTGGCCATTTCACGGAATGTTACACGAGAGATTCCAAATTGACGCATGTAGCCACGAGGACGACCGGTCAACTTACAACGGTTTCTACCACGCACTGGAGAAGCATTTTTGGGAAGCTTTTGCAAGCCTTCATAATCACCAGCTGCTTTCAAAGCTTCGCGCTTTGCGGCATACTTGGCTGCGAGTTTCGCACGCTTGACCTCACGGGCCTTCATTGATTCTTTTGCCATTGTATTTTACTTTTTAAATGGTAAACCAAATGCGGTTAACAATGCCTTGGCCTCTTTATCAGTAGGTGCCGAGGTAACGAATGTGATATCCATTCCTGAAATACGATTCACCTTATCGATATCGATCTCAGGGAAAATAATTTGCTCTGTAATACCAAAAGTGTAGTTACCACGTCCATCGAATCCTGAAGCCTTAATACCTTGGAAATCGCGGATACGAGGCAAAGAAGCACTCACCAGACGATCCAAGAACTCGTACATACGTTCTCCTCTTAGGGTCACGCGAGCACCAATAGGCATACCTTTACGTAACTTGAAATTACTCACGTCTTTCTTGGATTTAGTAGGTACAGCTTTCTGTCCAGTGATGGTTGACATCTCTGTAATTGCTTGATCTACTAGCTTCTTGTCTGCTACAGCCGCCCCAACACCTTGGCTAACTACGATTTTCTCTAATTTAGGAACCATCATAATATTAGCGTAGTTGAATTCTTCCTTCAACTTTGGTACTATTACTTCGCCGTACTGTGTTTTAAGTCTAGGTGTCATACTCATGATGATAATACCTCACCGGATTTTTTAGCGTAACGCACAAGGTTACCGTTATCGTCCAATCTTCTACCTACGCGTGTTGCTTCATTTGTAGAAGAATCCAATACTGCAACATTTGAAATGTGGATCGGAGCTTCTATCTCAACAATACCACCCTGTGGATTAGCAGCACTAGGCTTTTGATGCTTCTTAATCATATTCACACCTTCTACAACCACGCGGTTCATCTTAGGAATAACTCTTACAATACGACCTACTTCACCTTTGCTGGTTCCGGCCAATATCTTCACGTTATCTCCTTTTTTAATTTTTAGCTTTCCCATCTTAATCGATTATCGTTTAAGATTAAAGTACCTCAGGTGCTAGAGATATAATCTTCATGTATTGCTTATCACGCAATTCACGCGCAACAGGACCGAATACACGAGTTCCTCTCATTTCACCAGTGGTATTTAATAATACACAAGCATTATCATCAAAACGGATGTATGATCCATCTGGACGACGTACTTCTTTCTTTACACGTACTACTACAGCAGTCGATACTTGTCCCTTCTTGACGTTACCTGCAGGCGTAGCCTCCTTAACGGTCACAACAATTTTATCTCCTACGCTAGCGTATCTTCTTTTGGTACCACCCAACACGCGGATTACCAAGACTTCCTTGGCTCCTGTATTATCGGCAACTCTTAATCTTGATTCTGTCTGTACCATGATTACTTAGCTCTTTCAATCACCTCCACTACTCTCCAGTTTTTCGACTTCGATAGTGGACGTGTTTCCATAATTTTTACTGTATCGCCTTCGTTGCAATCGTTTGCTTCATCATGAGCGTGAAATTTACTCGTGAACTTTACAAACTTTCCGTATTTAGGGTGTTTTACTTTACGCTCAACACTGACGACAACTGACTTATCCATCTTGTTGCTCGATACAACACCGATACGCTCTTTACGCAAGTTTCTTGTTTTTTCCATGATACTCTTATTCTTCTGAGCGAGTACTCAATTCTGTGCTCAAACGAGCAATTGTTTTTCTAGCCTCACGAATCTGCATCGGGTTCTCTACTGGACTCAATGCATGAGTTAATTTCATATTCGAATAATTGGCTTTTTCCTCAGCTAAGCGCTCTGCCAACTCAGCGGTAGTCAACTCTTTTATTTCTATGTACTTCATGATTCTTTCTGTTGCAAATCTCTACGTACTACGAACTTGGTACGAACTGGAAGCTTTTGAGCAGCAAGACGCAATGCCTCTTGTGCTACTTCTAGTGGAATACCGTCCATCTCAAACATGATACGTCCTGGCTTAACTACTGCAGCATAGTATTCTACACCACCTTTACCTTTACCCATACGCACCTCTAGTGGCTTCTTAGTGACTGGCTTATCTGGGAAAATTCGAATCCACATTTGACCTTCACGTTTCATGTAACGAGTTGCTGCGATACGAGCTGCTTCAATCTGACGGGCTGTGATCCATTTAGAATCTAATGACTTGAGTCCGTAAGCACCGTAAGTAAGTTGTGCCCCACGTTGTGAAACCCCTTTCATCTTACCTTTGAAGACTTTTCTATGCTTTGTGCGTTTTGGCTGTAACATCTCTCTTTCTTATTTACGGTTGCGCTTACCACGACCACCTTTTGCACCACTCTTCGTAGTACCAAGCTGGTTGCTCAAGTCGCGCTTACCATATACTTCACCTTTCATGATCCACACCTTGATACCTAAACGGCCATAAGTAGTGTGTGCTTCGCTCAAATGGTAATCTATATCTGCACGGAATGTACTCAGAGGTGTACGACCATCTTTATACATTTCGGAACGTGCCATCTCTGCACCATTTACACGACCTGAAATCATAACTTTAATTCCTTCTGCACCCATACGCATTGCAGCAGAAATTGCCATTTTAATGGCGCGACGGTGACTCACGCGACCCTCGATTTGGCGAGCTACGGAATCTGCTACAAGCTTTGCATCCAATTCTGGACGCTTGATTTCGTAGATATTGATCTGAACTTCTTTACCAGTGAGCTTTTTCAACTCCTCTTTCAGCTTATCTACCTCTTGACCACCTTTACCGATAATCACACCTGGACGTGCCGTAGTGATTGTTATCGTTACCAAACGCAGTGTGCGTTCTATAATAATTCGGCTAATGCTGGCCTTGGATAGACGAGCGTACAAGTACTTTCTAATTTTGGCATCTTCAGCGATTTTTTCGCCGTACTTGCGACCACCGTACCACTGGCTATCCCAGCCACGAATGATACCTAATCTATTGCCAATAGGGTTGGTTTTTTGTCCCATTCTTCCCTTTCTTAAGATTCTTTACTACCTACAATCAATGTAACGTGGTTACTACGCTTGCGAATGCGGTGCGCACGGCCTTGAGGAGCTGCTTGGATACGCTTTAGCATACGTCCACTATCTACACTGATTTGTTTAACTATCAAACCCGCCTCTTCGAGGTTTGCTCCTTCGTTTTTCGCCTGCCAGTTTGCCAAAGCACTTAGCAACAATTTTTCCAAACGGTTAGAAGCTTCTTTTGGGCTGTATTTTAGGATGGCCAAAGCCTTCTCTACTTCTACACCACGAATTTGATCCGCTACTAGACGCATTTTTCGTGGAGAGGTAGGGCAATCGTTAAGCTTAGCGATTGCAATAGCTTTCTTCACTACCTTGAGCGCATCAGCTGTTTGTTTCTTTCTAGCTCCCATCTCTTATCTATTTCTTTTTATCCTTACCGTGCCCACGGAAGTTTCGTGTTGGAGAAAATTCACCGAGTTTGTGACCTACCATATTCTCAGTTACATATACAGGAACGAATGTCTTTCCATTATGTACACCGATAGTCTGGCCAACAAAATCCGGGGAAATCATTGACGCGCGTGACCAAGTTTTGATCACTGTTGTCTTACCACTCTCCACATTAGCCAAAACTTTCTTTTCAAGTTTGTAGTGGATGTAAGGACCTTTTTTGAGCGAACGTGCCATATACTTTCAGATTATTTCTTTCTACGTTCGATGATATACTTATTCGTAGCCTTCTTTGGCGCACGAGTCTTGTAACCCTTTGCTGGTACACCGTTGCGTGAACGTGGGTGACCCCCCGACGCACGGCCTTCACCACCACCCATTGGATGATCAACCGGGTTCATAACTACCCCACGTACTCTAGGACGACGACCTTGCCATCTGCTGCGACCAGCTTTACCGCTAACTTGAAGCATATGCTCCGAGTTACTTACGGTACCGATGGTTGCCATACAAGTAGTTAAAATCATACGAGTTTCGCCCGAAGGCAACTTAATGATGGCATACTTACCCTCACGAGCCAACAACTGAGCAAACGTACCTGCTGAACGTGCAATGATAGCCCCTTGACCAGGACGCATCTCGATGTTGGAGATAATTGTACCTAGCGGAATATCGCTAAGGAACAATGCGTTCCCAACTTCTGGAGTACTTCCTGAACCACTCAAAACTGTCTGACCTACTTTAATTCCGTTGACAGCTACCGAGTAACGCTTTTCGCCGTCAGCATACACCAACAACATTAGATAAGCCGAACGAAGCGGATCGTATTCAATAGATTTTACTGTGGAAGGAATACCAAACTTATCACGTTTGAAATCTACTGCACGTACTTTTTGCTTGTGGCCACCACCAACATAACGCATAGTCATGCGTCCGCTGTTGTTACGACCACCACTCTTAGTCTTACCCTTTACAAGGCTTTTCTCTGGTTTCGCTGCCGTGACTTGCTCAAAGTCGTTGACTACGCGGAAACGCTGACCGGGAGTAATTGGTTTTAATTTCTTAACACCCATTGTTATTAAATGTTACCGTATAAATCAATGGTCTCCCCACCTGCAACTTTAACCAACGCCTTCTTATACGCTGATTTACGTCCTCTAACTAGACCCGACTTCGTATACTTAGTCTGGAATTTTGCAGGAACGATAGCAGTGCGAACACTTTCTACATTCACACCGTAGAATGATTCTACGGCCTTTTTAATTTCCACCTTATTAGCAGAACGAACTACCTCAAAAGCATAGACATTATAATCTTCGCTTTGCGCGGTTGCCTTCTCTGTAATGATGGGTTTTATTAAAATATCCATTGCTCTTAGCTTAAAATCGCTGTAATTTTTTCAACCGCACCTTCCAAAAGAACTACTTCCGAAGCGTTCATGATTTCATAAGTGCTTAATTCTGAAGCGTTTACAACTTTAACCCCTTCTAAATTCCGGGATGACAAATATAGGTTTTTATCGTAATTGCCAACGATGAATAAAGATTTTTTCGCGTCCAATCCTAAAGCAATCAATACATCGGTAAAACTCTTTGTTTTGGGAGCCTCAAAAGTGAAGTTCTCTACAACCTTTACATTATCAGATTTTACCTTTAGCGACAACGCTGATTTACGTGCCAATTGCTTAACCTTTTTATTCAACTTAAAGCCATAAGTACGTGGACGTGGTCCGAAAACTGTACCTCCACCTCGCTGGATCGGAGAGCGCAAAGAACCTGCACGAGCGCCACCAGTACCTTTCTGCTTGTGGTGCTTTTTAGTTGTTCGGTTGACTTCTCCTCGCTCTTTTGACTTATGTGTGCCCTGACGAGCGTTAGCCAAGTATTGCTTCACGTCTAAGTAGATCACGTGATCATTTGGCACTACTCCGAAAACTGAAGCATCTAACTTGATGCTTTTCTTTGTTTCCTTACCTTTGATATCTAATACCTTCAATTCCATTACTTCTCAATAATTACAGTTGAATTCTTAGCTCCTGGTACAGAACCTTTTACGACTAGTAGATTCTTGTCAGCATCTACTTTCAAAACCTGTAGGTTCTGAACTTTTGCACGCTTGCCACCCATGCGACCAGCCATACGCATACCCTTGAATACGCGTGATGGATCTGAACCCGCACCAATCGAACCTGGTGCACGTAGACGGTTGTGCTGACCGTGAGTCGCTTGACCCACACCCGCAAAGCCGTGACGCTTTACAACACCTTGGAAACCTTTACCCTTAGAAGTACCGACTACATCAACGAAGGCGCCTTCCTCGAACAAATCAACAGTGAGTACTTGACCCAACTGCAGCTCCTCTTCGAAGTCTGTGAATTCTACTAGTTTTCTCTTGGCAGAGGTACCTGCTTTCTGTACGTGCCCTTTCAATGCTTTAGAGGTATTCTTATCCTTTGCCTCTCCCCAACCTAGTTGGATTGCATTGTAACCATCGACATCTTCAGTTTTCACCTGAGTAACTACACATGGACCTACTTCTAGTACAGTACATGGCAAGTTCTTACCCTCTGGGCTGAAAATGCTGGTCATTCCGATTTTTTTACCAATCAATCCTGGCATCTTTTCTGGAATTTAAACGTCTATTAGACTTTGATTTCTACTTCTACACCACTTGGCAACTCTAACTTCATCAAAGCATCAATAGTCTTTGAAGAAGAAGAGTAGATATCCAACAAACGCTTGTAATTGCTAAGTTGGAACTGCTCGCGTGATTTTTTATTTACGTGAGGTGAGCGGAGTACCGTATAAATGCGCTTATTCGTTGGCAATGGAATAGGACCATTGACTACAGCGCCAGTACTCTTCACGGTCTTAACGATCTTCTCAGCAGACTTATCTACTAGGTTGTGGTCGTAAGACTTAAGCTTGATGCGAATTTTTTGACTCATTATCGTCTTTATTAAGCTTTTGATTCTTCGATTACATTTTCAGCTATGTTCGATGGACATTCAGCATAGTGTGAGAACACCATCGATGAAGTCGCACGACCAGAGCTTAGGGTACGTAGAGTTGTTACATACCCGAACATTTCTGATAGCGGCACATCCGCTTTGATAACTTTGGCGTTGTTACGATCAGACATGTCATTTACTTGACCGCGACGACGGTTCAAATCGCCCACGATATCCCCCATATATTCTTCAGGGGTAACTGCCTCGAGTTTCATAATTGGCTCCATAACTACTGGAGTTGCCTTACGTGCGCTCTCTTTGAAACCAAGCTTCGCTGCCAATTCGAAAGACAACTGGTCAGAATCCACTGGGTGGAAAGAACCGTCTTTCAAAACAACCTTCATACGGTCTACTTTAAAGCCTGCCAATGGTCCGTTTGACATCGCAGCCTTGAATCCGTTTTCTACAGAAGGGACAAATTCTTTAGGCACGTTACCACCCTTAACCTCATTGACAAACTGCAAACCTTCACCTTCGAAATCTTCATCCGCCGGAGAGATTTCAAAAATGATATCTGCGAACTTACCACGACCACCCGTTTGTTTCTTGTAAACTTCGCGGTGGCTGGCTGAAGCCGTCAGCGCTTCCTTGTATTCTACCTGTGGCTCACCAACGTTCACCTCAACCTTGAATTCACGCTTCATACGATCGATCAAGATATCCAAGTGAAGCTCGCCCATACCAGAAATAATAGTCTGGCCTGAAGCCTCGTCAGTTTGAACACGGAATGTTGGATCTTCTTCAGAAAGTTTCGCTAAAGCTGTACCCATCTTATCAACATCAGCCTTAGACTTGGGCTCCACCGCGATACCAATTACTGGCTCCGGGAAGGTCATTGATTCAAGAATGATTGGCGCTTTCTCGTCGCAGAGAGTATCGCCTGTACGAATGTCCTTAAACCCTACACCTGCACCGATATCACCAGCGTTAATCTGGTCAATTGGCTCTTGCTTATTAGAATGCATCTGGAAGATGCGTGAGATGCGCTCTTTCTTACCAGAACGAGTGTTCTTTACGTAAGAACCTGCATCTAATGATCCAGAGTAGACACGGAAGAAACACAGACGACCGACGAATGGATCAGTAGCAATCTTAAAAGCTAATGCGGAGAATGGTTCATCAACAGAAGGCTTACGCGTATCTGTAGCACCAGTATCAGGATTTGTGCCTTCAATTGCTTCTACATCAAGTGGTGAAGGCATGTATCGCATTACTGCATCCAACATGGCCTGAACGCCCTTGTTTTTAAAGGCAGAGCCACACATCATTGGAATGATGCTCATATCAATGGTTGCAGCACGCAATGCAGCAATGATTTCATCTTCAGTAATGCTGTCCTCGTCCTCAAAGAATTTCTCCATCAAGTTGTCGTCATATTCAGCAACTGCTTCAATAAGCTCGGCACGCTTTTCGTCAACAGTACCATTAAGTTCGGCAGGGATTTCTATTTCCTCGTAAGTCATCCCCATATCATCTTCATTCCAAACGATTGCTTTCTTGCTGATTAAGTCTACTACGCCTTTAAACTCTGCCTCGTCACCAATAGGTACTTGTAATGCCACTGGATTACCACCCAGCATTTCTCTAACCTGATTACAAACATTGAAGAAGTCTGCACCTTGACGGTCCATCTTATTTACAAAACCTAGCCGTGGGACGCGGTACTTATCCGCCTGACGCCAAACAGTTTCAGATTGTGGCTCAACACCATCAACCGCCGAGAACAATGCAACAACACCGTCCAACACACGCAATGAACGCTCTACCTCAACAGTAAAGTCAACGTGTCCAGGAGTATCGATAATGTTGATTGCATATTTCTTACCGGCGTAGGGCCACTCACAATGTGTTGCAGCGGAAGTAATAGTAATGCCGCGCTCTTGCTCTTGCTCCATCCAGTCCATGGTTGCAGCTCCATCATGAACCTCACCAATCTTATGGCTAACCCCAGTATAATATAGTATACGCTCAGTAGTAGTAGTCTTACCAGCATCTATATGCGCAGCAATACCAATATTACGAGTGTACGTTAAGTCTCTGTTTCCTTTTGCCATGATTTATTATCAATTAGAATCTAAAGTGTGAGAATGCTTTGTTCGCTTCCGCCATGCGGTGAACTTCTGTACGCTTTTTAACTGCAGCACCTTCTTCCTTAGAAGCAGCGATGATTTCTGCAGCCAATTTCTGCGCCATGGAACGCTCATTGCGACTGCGTGCGTACGTAATCATCCACTTCATTCCCAAGGTAACTTTACGATCCGGACGAACCTGCATAGGGATTTGGAAGTTTGCACCACCTACACGACGGCTACGCACTTCTACATGTGGCATTACATTGTTTAAAGCTTCTTTCCAAACCTCTAGACCATTGCCTTCTGTTTTTTCCGAAACAATGTCGATGGCATCATAAAATATGCTGAAGGCAATTGACTTCTTGCCGTCCAACATCAGGTTATTTACAAAACGAGTTACTAGCGTATCGTTGAACTTTGGATCCGGGAGTAACGGACGTTTTTTAGCTCTTGCTTTTCTCATGATTTTAATGTCTAAAGTGTCTTATTTCTTTGGTTTCTTCGCACCGTACTTCGAACGACGCTGAGTCCTACCATTTACACCTGCTGTATCGAGTGCACCACGAACGATGTGGTAACGAACCCCTGGAAGGTCCTTTACACGACCACCACGTACGAGCACAATGCTGTGCTCTTGTAAATTGTGACCTTCGCCGCCGATGTAGGCGTTTACTTCGTTTCCATTTGATAGACGCACCCTTGCCACTTTACGCATCGCCGAGTTTGGTTTCTTCGGCGTCGTTGTGTAGACACGAGTACATACACCCCTGCGTTGTGGGCAGGAATCCAGCGCAGCAGATTTACTCTTTTGTTGGATCTGTTTGCGACCTTTTCTTACAAGCTGTTGAATCGTTGGCATACGTACCTTTTGATTTCTAGTTTATTCCAATAATCAGTTACCCATTTTTTGGGGACTGCAAATGTAGGGTAAATATTCGCACAAACAAGCGGGGCTGTGGGAAAATAATCGGCTCGTTCTTAATTAATTAAGAGGGGTTCTTCATTCAAGTTGAAAATCTTATTGAATCTCATGTTGAAATTGGTCACAAAAAATCCGTCGATACCATTAACTTTGGCATCTTGTCGAACGGAAATTTATCCTCTCATTGGCTCAGTTTCTCAACCAGTTAAATGATGCACAGCGCATAGCTGTGGAACACACGAGCGGACCTATAATGGTCATTGCTGGTGCGGGTTCTGGAAAAACACGCGTACTCACTTACCGCGTCGCATACTTGTTGAGTAAAGGGGTCGATGCTTTCAATATCCTATCGTTGACCTTCACCAATAAGGCCGCGCGAGAAATGAAAGAACGCATAGGAAAAATTGTCGGAGAGCCAGAGGCCAAGAATTTATGGATGGGCACCTTTCATAGCGTATTTGCAAGGATCTTGAGAATCGAGGCAGAGCGACTAGGCTATCCTACAAATTTCACCATTTACGATGCCGATGATAGCAAGAAGGTAATCTCAAACATTATAAAAGAGAAAAATCTTGACAAGGACATTTATAAGGCTAAAACTGTTGCTTCACGAATTAGTTCCTTAAAGAACAACCTAATCACACCGAAAGCGTATTTCCAAAATAGCGAACTACAAGCTCAAGACAGCGCTGCTAAGCTCCCCATGTTCGGAGAAATTTATCAGGCCTATATTGAACGTTGTTTTCGAGCAGGAGCGATGGATTTTGACGATTTACTACTAAAAACCAATGAACTGCTTTACAGGTTTCCCGAGGTCTTAGCTAAGTACCAAGAGCGTTTTCAATACATTTTGGTGGACGAGTATCAGGATACAAACCACAGCCAGTACCTCATTGTGAAAGCCTTGGCTGCGAAATATGAGAATATTTGTATTGTAGGTGACGATGCGCAGTCTATATATGCGTTCCGCGGGGCAAACATTAGAAACATTCTAAACTTCCAGAAAGATTATCCGGACACGAGGTTATTCAAATTGGAACAGAACTACCGCTCTACAAAAACCATCGTTCAAGCAGCGAATAGCATTATTGCCAAAAACAAGGATCAGATTCAAAAGAATGTCTGGACGGATAATGTAAGTGGCGAAAAAATTGTGGTGCACAAGAGTGTTTCTGATTCCGATGAAGGAAATTACGTAGCGACCAATGTTTGGCAAACTGCAATGAATAATGGGGCGTCGCACGATGACTTCTGTATCCTCTACAGAACGAATGCTCAGAGCCGATCGTTTGAAGATGCGCTGCGCAAGAAAAACATTCCCTACAAGATTTACGGTGGATTAAGTTTCTACCAGCGTAGAGAAATCAAGGATGTCTTAGCCTATCTGAGGCTGATTATTAATCCCAATGATGAGGAAGCCTTTCGCAGGGTGGTGAATTATCCTACTCGGGGAATTGGGGCTACGACATTAGCAAAACTCACATTGGCAGCAGAGCGGCAAAAATGGTCCTTGTGGCAAACCTGTGAGAAGTTGGATGCCATCCCAAGTGGAATAAGAGGAGCAGCTGTAAATAAACTCGTCAATTTCACGACTCTCATCAATAGTTTCGCTGTGTTGGCGAAAGAATATGATGCTTTTGATATGGTAGCTCACGTTGTGAAAAGCGCAGGGCTCATTAAGGTCTTGGGAGAGGATAAAACGCCAGAGGGTGTTACGAGATATGAGAATGTCCAAGAGTTGTTGAATGGGATTAAAGACTTTTCGGAGCAGCAAAAAGAACTGGACGGTGGCGATCCATCGTTGGCAGGCTTTATGGCTGATGTCGCCTTGTTAACCGATAGAGATAATGAGGTTGATGATGGACAGCCGAAGGTGAGCATGATGACTATTCACTTAGCCAAGGGATTGGAATATCCTTATGTATATATTGTAGGAATGGAGGAGAATTTGTTCCCAAGTATGTTAAGTGTCGGCAGCCGCAGTGAGCTCGAAGAAGAACGTCGACTTTTTTATGTAGCATTGACGCGTGCAGAAAAACGAGCGCACTTGACCTATGTGCATACGAGGTATAGATGGGGCAAGTTGATTGATTGTGAACCTTCCCGGTTTATAGATGAGATTGACGACAAGTTCTTGGACATAAAGATTCCTGAATTTTCGCCGACAAGCTTTAGTTCTCCTGCACTGGACCAGGCCTTTGGCAATTCCTTTGGTGGTAGTAATAGTTCCAACGTGCATCGCGGCAAGAGAAAAGATTGGGGGAAGAAAATTGGGACGAAATCAGACCCGCTTAAAAAACCAGCTACCCCTACACTTCGAGGAAAAAAGTTGAAGCCAGTGCGGCATGATGGGGCGAATTATGAGGCCAGTGGCGATCATTTACGTCCCGATCAATTAAGTGAAGGTATGCGGGTGGTACACGGACGATTTGGTCTAGGTACGGTGAAAGCTCTTGAAGGTGAGGGCGCAGATGCAAAGGCAATTATCACCTTTGATAATGCCGGAGAGAAAAGATTGTTGCTAAAATTCGCCAAGGTAAAGGCCGTATAAGCCAAGAAATTAGTTATTTGAGGTTATGGAATACAATACAGAAAGAAGCACATTAAAGATCCCGGAATATGGACGTAATGTTCAGCGAATGGTCGACTATTGCTTGACCATTGAGGACAAGGAACATCGAAGTAAAGTGGCACAGAGTATCATTGATGTAATTGGTAATTTAAACCCGGCCATCCGAGATGCACCGGATTATGCGCACAAATTATGGGATCATCTATTCATCATGTCTGATTTTGAATTAGATGTAAATAGTCCCTACCCTATACCCACCGCTGAGAGCTTTGTTGGCCTACCCGACGAAGTACCCTACCCTGTGAAGTCTCGTAAATTTCGTCACTACGGCAGCATTGTGAAAACAATGGTGGAACGCGCGGTCAGTATGGAAGATGGTGAGGAAAAGGAAGCTTTAATATATGGGATTGCCTATGCGATGAAGCGCAACTACCTAAAGTTCAACAAGGACACGGTAGACGACAAGACCATTTTGGCTGATTTGCAGGAGATCGCGGAAGGAAAACTAAAAGTGGACGGCATTGAATTGCCTCATCCTAAGGCCTTTAATATCAGCGCTGCAGAGCGTAATCCACTGGGTAAAAAGAGAAATAAGAAAAAGAAAAGACGCTTCTAATTCATGGGCACATTCAAGATAAACGGGGGGAAGACGCTCAACGGAACTATAACACCGCAGGGAGCGAAAAACGAAACATTACAGATTCTTTGCGCAGTATTGCTGACACCGGAAGAGGTTCGCATTACGAACATCCCAGATATCGTGGATGTAAACAAGCTTATTGATTTGTTGGGTGATTTGGGGGTATTCGTAAAGAAGAACGGTCACGGTGATTATACGTTCAAGGCGGAGAATGTGAATTTGGACTTCATGCACTCGGAAGAGTTCAAGACCAAAGGCGCTTCCTTACGCGGTTCCATTATGATCGTTGGACCGCTTCTGGCCAGATTTGGGAAGGCCTATATTCCCAAGCCGGGCGGTGATAAAATTGGGCGTAGAAGATTGGATACGCACTTTTTGGGCTTTGAGAAATTGGGCGCCAAGTTCAACTATGATTCAAAAGATTCCTTTTACAGCGTAGATGCGTCTGAGCTAAAGGGAACTTACATGTTGCTCGATGAAGCCTCAGTAACGGGTACAGCGAATGTGGTGATGGCGGCGGTAATGGCCAAAGGGGAGACCACTATTTATAACGCGGCTTGTGAGCCTTATTTGCAACAGCTGTGTAAGATGTTGGTACGCATGGGTGCCAAGATTGACGGTATCGGTTCTAATATGCTGCACATTGAAGGTGTAGACGCGTTGGGTGGTACAGACCATCGTATTTTACCTGATATGATTGAGATCGGTTCGTGGATTGGATTGGCAGCGATGACGGGTTCTGATATAACGATCAAGGATGTCAGCTACCCAGATTTGGGAATTATTCCAACGGTTTTTCGTCGTTTGGGGATTCACACAGAACTTATTGGGGATGATTTGAGAGTGCCCGCGCAGGACCATTATCAGATTGAGAGCTTCATCGACGGATCTATCATGACCATCGCTGATGCACCTTGGCCTGGATTTACGCCGGATTTATTGAGTATCATTTTGGTTACGGCGACGCAGGCGCGCGGATCGGTGCTGATCCATCAGAAAATGTTCGAAAGCAGGTTATTCTTTACCGATAAGTTAATCGACATGGGGGCACAGATCATTTTGTGCGATCCTCACCGCGCGACGGTAATTGGGCTGGACAAGCAGGCGCCTTTGAGAGCGACGACAATGACGAGTCCAGATATTAGAGCTGGAGTGAGTTTGTTGATCGCTGCACTGAGTGCGGAGGGCACATCTACTATTCATAATATCAACCAAATTGACCGTGGGTACGAAAATATTGACGGCAGGTTGAAAGCATTGGGTGCTGATATTGTTAGACTATAAAAAATAGATGGGATGAGATTAATGAAAAGTATATTCTTGATGGGTACTGTTGCCGGAGCGGTGTCGGTACTGATGGCGGCTCAAAAAGATGTTGAGGTGAGTAATACTAAGTCGGAAATTGTGGAATCACAGATGGCGACTTTGGGCATTGGGGACAAGGCGCCGGAGATTGCGATGAGAGACCCACAAGGGAATATTCGCAAACTATCTGATTTGAGAGGCAAGGTCGTATTAATCGATTTTTGGGCTTCTTGGTGTCGTCCATGTAGAATGGAAAACCCAAATGTTGTGAAGACTTACAATGAGTATAAAGATGACCGGTTCAAGAACGGAAATGGCTTTGAAGTATTTTCTGTGAGTTTAGACCAGAATAAGGCGGCATGGGAAGCCTGCATTAAGCAGGATAAATTGGTTTGGGAGAACCATGTAAGTGATTTGCAGTACTGGAGAAATGCAGCGGCACAGACCTACGGGGTGAATAGTATTCCAGCGACGTATTTGATTGACGGCGAGGGCACTATTATCAAGAAGAATTTGCGCGGACAAGCGTTGAGAAATACCCTCGAGGTATTGAAGAAATAATTGGGCGTTTGAGGTTCAAGGAAAGAGTCCCCAAGGTGGGACTTTTTTTTGGGATGAGGTGGTCGCTGACAAGGTGTCAGCGAGAAAGGAATTGGTAGGCATTTTGCCTTAGTTAGAATAGTTGAAAATTAAACCCAACCCTAATGAGCGAGAAAGATCAAGTAAACGAAGAAGGTTTGCACGAGGAAGAAGTGCAACAGGAATTGGACCCCAATCAAGAGGAAGGCACTGAAAATCAGCATGCTGAGATTGATCCCGTGGCTAAACTCGAGGATGAGGTGAAGGATTTGAAAGACCAGAATCTTCGCTTATATGCTGAGTTTGAGAACTTCCGCCGCCGTACCGCGAAGGAGCGTTTGGAGTTGATGGAAAGTGCCAACAAGGACACATTAGCAGTTATGCTGCCGGTATTGGACGATTTTGACAGAGCCTTGAAGAACATCGAGGAGACCGAAGCCAATGCGCCGGTGTTGGAGGGAATGAAGCTTATTGCTCACAAACTGAAAGAGACCTTGAAAGGCAAAGGACTGAAGGAAATGAAGAGTACTGTGGGGCAAGCATTTGATGTGGAAACCATGGAGGCCATTACTCAGATTCCAGCACCTAACCCTGAGATGGCGGGCAAAGTCATCGACGAGGTAGAGAAAGGCTATTTAATCGGAGAAAAAGTGATGCGCTACGCCAAAGTGGTAGTGGGTAAAGAAGCGTAAGATGTCAAAAAGAGATTACTACGACGTACTGGGTGTAAGCAAGAGTTCCAGTCAGGATGAAATAAAGAAGGCGTACCGTAAGGTGGCGTTGAAGTACCATCCGGACCGCAACCCTGACGATAAAGATGCCGAGGATAAATTCAAGGAGGCGGCAGAGGCCTACGATGTACTGGGCAATGAAGAAAAGCGTCGCAAGTACGACCAGTTCGGTCACCAAGCCTTTGGAGCGGGTGCCGGCGGGGGTGGTTTCCACGGCAACATGAATGATATTTTCGATATGTTCGGAGATATTTTCGGAGGCGGTGGTGGTGGCTTCGGCGGGTTTGGTGGTTTTGGCGGAGGTGGTAGAGCGCGCCAGGCCAAGGGATCAAACTTGCGCATCAAGGTGAAATTGACCCTTGAGGAAATAGCTGATGGTATTGAGAAAAAAATCAAGATACGGCGCGCAAAGATTGCTGATGGAGTAACGTTTAAAACTTGTACGACCTGTAACGGAGCAGGTCAAGTACAGCAGGTTACTAATACCATTTTGGGCCAGATGCGCACTGCAGCCACGTGTTCGACTTGTAACGGTAGCGGTAAAGTTGTTGATCAGAAGCCTTCGGGCGTTGGATCGGACGGTTTAGAGCGCCAAGAAGAAGTGGTGAGTGTGAAGATTCCTGCAGGTGTACAGGATGGCATGCAATTGCGTGTGGGAGGCAAAGGAAATGAAGTGCTTGGAGGTATTCCAGGAGATTTGATTGTTTTGGTGGAAGAGATTGAGCACGAATCTTTGACACGTGATGGCGAGAACCTGCATTATGAATTGAATTTGAGCTTTCCAGATGCAGCTTTAGGGTGCAAAGTAGAAATACCTACGGTTGGTGGCAACGTGAAAATCAGCATTGATCCTGGAACGCAGCCAGGCAAAATATTAAGATTAAAAAACAAGGGCTTGCCAAATGTACAAGGTTATGGAAAGGGGGACCAATTGATTCATCTGAACGTGTGGGTACCTAGATCATTAAGCGCTGACGAGAAGGAAACCATTGAGAAGTTAAAGGATGCGAAAAACTTTGAGCCGAATCCAGGAAAATCGGACAAGGGATTCTTTGATCGCGTCAAAGAGATGTTCAGCTAACTTTTATAACTTGAAGCTCCTGCCGTCGGTAGGAGTTTTTCTTTAGAATTATGATAAAAGCCACAAACGTCAGTAAGCGATACAGCAAAAAGCTGGCATTAAATGCCGTCAATCTTAGCATTCCAAAAGGAAGTGTATATGGATTACTTGGACCCAATGGCGCGGGAAAAACGTCATTTATTCGCATCATGAACCAGATCACTGCGCCCGACGAGGGTCACGTATACTTTGGCGATCGCGCTTTACAACCCGGTGATATTGCACGGATCGGTTATTTGCCCGAGGAGCGCGGGCTATACAAGAAAATGAAAGTCGGTGAACAGGTATTGTATTTAGCCCGATTAAAAGGGTTGAGTACTACTGAAGCCAAGGCACGTGCAAAGAAATGGTTCGTGCGATTGGAGATGGCAGATTTTTGGGAGAAGAAAGTTGAAGATCTCAGCAAGGGGATGGCACAAAAGGTCCAATTTGTGACCACCGTTTTACACGAGCCTGAGTTGTTGATTTTTGACGAGCCCTTTACCGGTTTTGACCCCATTAACACAAATTTGATCAAACGTGAAATACTACGATTGAGCGAAGAAGGTGCCACCGTTATTTTCTCCACCCACCGTATGGAAAGTGTGGAAGAGATTTGTGACCATATAGGGCTAATCAACAACGGTCAAGTTATGGTAGAAGGTCCGCTATTAGACATTCGTAAGCGATACCAGAATGGCACGTATTTATTTGTAGTAAAGGAGGCCATTGAGCATTGGGGTGGAGGAACGGTGCTACAGGAAAGCAAGCATCATACAGGCAATAGCTATACGGTTAAGTTTGAAGACTACCCAGGCGTAATGGTTGGCGAGCTGGCCGTGAAGGGTACTTTGGTTGCCTTTGAAGAGGTTTTGCCAAGTGTGCAAGATATATTTATTGAGATTGTTGAGAACGGTATAAAATTGGCCCCACATGAATAACCCTATCCTACTTATAATCCAACGTGAGTTTCTCTCACGCGTTAGGAAGAAGACCTTCCTACTAGTGACTATTTTGGGGCCTTTAGTCTTTGCTGCCCTTTTAATTGTACCAGGGATATTAGCCTCTATGCCCGAGGACGACAAAAACATCATTGTACTCGATGAGGCTGCGCTGATCATTCCTGAGGAAGGCCGTGAGGAATACCATTTGGAATATATGGATCCAAGGGAAAATGATTTGGCAACGGCGAAAGATTTTTTTTCGGAATCGACCTATGATGCGCTTTTGTACATCCCTACAGGAGAGAATTGGGACCCGGATTTCATAAAAAACAACATTCTGCTTTTTGGTAAAGAAGACCCAAGCATCAATATGGTTCAATACCTTGACGGGATCTTAGAGGATAGATTAAACAAGCAAAAGCTCCTGCGTAATGGAGTAGATCCGGAAGTAGTAGCCCAAAGCACTACACAGGTGAATATCCAGAGCTATACCGTCGGCGAGGAAGGCGAGGAGGAACAACAAAGTGCTACTGGAATCAAGATGGGTCTCGGATATATTGCCGGCATGTTCATCTATTTCTTTATCTTCTTTTACTCCGTAATGGTGATGCGTGGCGTCATTGAAGAGAAGAGCAGCCGTATTGTAGAGGTGATCATTTCAAGCGTCCGCCCGTTCCAGTTAATGATGGGTAAAATTCTTGGTATTGGTGCTGTAGGTGTGGTCCAATTCGTCATCTGGGTGGTCCTAAGCGGCGGGATTTATTTAGCCGTGACCACATTCGTTTTCCCAGAAATGCTTGCGGAACAAGCTGCAGCAGGGCCAGGTATTACAGAGACTGCCGCTGCACCAGGCTATGAGATATTCGATCGGTTGCGTGCAATCAACTTCTCATTGATCATCGGAGGATTCGTCTTTTACTTCTTTGGTGGATATTTCTTGTACAGCGCTATGTTTGCAGCGCTTGGATCTGCAGTCGACCAAGAAGCCGATAGTCAGCAATTCATGATGCCAGTGACTGTACCGATGCTCATTGCCCTTATAACTGCCACCAACGTTATTCAAGATCCCAATGGACCTCTGGCTTTCTGGATGAGCATGATACCTTTTACGGCACCTATTTCTATGATGATTCGGTTGCCTTTCGGAATTCCTATTTGGCAGGTATTTATCAGCGGTACTATCTTAATCAGTACCTTCTTCGCCATGGTAGCCCTAGCAGGCAAGATCTACCGAGTAGGCATCCTTATGTATGGTAAAAAAGTAACCTGGAAAGAATTGTATAAATGGTTGAAGCATTAAATGATTTTGGCCACTTAGTTGGAGCGTTTCTGAGTACAGAACTTTGGCAGAGCAATAACTTCCGCCTTAGTGTAAAAGGATTGCTACAGGTCTTTGCCATTTTCATGGTAGCTAGGTTTTCTATTTGGACGTTAAGCCGGACACTCAGCACTTCACTTGGCACGAATGCCATCGAAGAAGGTAGACGCTATACCATAGTACAAATCTCAAAGTATTTAATTTATACTGTGGCCTTTGTCATCGCCTTAGAAACTATTGGAGTGAAAGTGACTGCTATCCTAGCTGCTTCCACTGCCCTCTTCGTAGGTTTAGGTCTAGGATTGCAAGATGCCTTCAAAGATTTGGCTTCAGGAGTCATCATTTTGATGGAGCGTACTTTAAGTGTAGGCGATGTCATTCAAATGGGCGAGCAGATTGGTAAGGTCGAAGCTGTAGGGTTGAGAACTACCTCAGTACGCACTCGAGACGATATCTTAGTCATCATGCCTAACCATAAGATGACCAACGAAACTGTCATGAACCTTACACACAGTCAAGAGACTACGCGTTTTTCAGTTGGTGTAGGTGTGGCCTATGGTACAGATACGGTGATGGTCAAGAAGATTTTGCAGCAAATCGCGGTGGATCATCCAGAATCTGACCCCATGCATGACCCGCAAGTAATTTTAAAGGAATTTGGAGAAAATAGCTTGATGTTCGAACTCTTCTTTTACACACGGAATTTATTCTTCGTGGAGAAAATCAAGAGTGAAATTAGATTTGAAATTGACCGCAGATTCCGTGAATCTGGTATTACAATTCCATTCCCACAACGTACGGTTTGGCATATGAATCCTGAAAACAAATAACCCATGAGTCGTATTCTCATCATTGAAGATGAAGACGGTATCCGTCGTGTATTAAAGAAAATCTTACTCGAAGAAGATTCGACGTACGAGGTACACGAGGCTGCTGACGGTAAAGCCGGTGTTGAAGCTTTCAATGATGGAGCTTGGGATTTGGTCTTTTGCGATATCAAGATGCCTCACATGGACGGTACCGAAGTGTTGGACCGTATGATGGCTATTAACGCAGAAGTACCCGTGATAATGATCAGCGGGCACGGGGATATCAATACTGCGGTAGATTGTTTAAAAAGTGGGGCGTTCGATTATCTACCGAAGCCACCGGATTTGAACCGATTACTGAGCACTGTCCGCAATGCATTAGACAAGAAGAACTTGGTGCAAGAAGTGAAGACCCTGAAGAAGAAGGTGAGCAAGAAGTACACCATGGTCGGCGAGAGTGCTGGTATGGAGGAATTGAAATCAATCATTGAGAAGGTGGCACCGTCGGAGGCACGCGTGTTGATTACGGGGCCAAACGGTAGTGGAAAAGAATTAGTCGCACATCATATTCACGAGAAGAGCGAGCGCAGTGGTCAGCCGTTGATTGAAGTCAACTGTGCAGCCATTCCCTCTGAGCTTATTGAAAGTGAACTTTTTGGTCACAAGAAAGGGGCCTTTACCGGGGCACAAAAGGACCGTAAGGGGAAATTCGAATTGGCCCATGGAGGAACCCTCTTCCTCGATGAGATTGGTGATATGAGCTTGAGTGCACAGGCCAAGGTACTTAGAGCCTTGCAGGAGCATAAAATAACTCCGGTGGGTGGCGAACGTAGCATTAAGGTGGACGTTCGAGTCTTGGCTGCGACCAATAAAGATTTACGCAAGGAAATTGCGGAGGGGAAATTCCGCGAAGATCTGTACCACCGTTTGAGTGTTATTGTCATTGAGGTACCTGGGTTGAACGACCGCAAGGATGATATCCCAGCGCTGGCAGAGCACTTCTTAAAGAATGTGGCTAGTGAATACGGTGCGGCGCAAAAATCCATTGCCTCTGGCGCAATTACAGCCTTGCAGGATTACGACTGGACAGGAAACATCCGTGAGTTCCGCAATGTGATGGAGCGTTTACACATCTTGGGAGGTGCCGAAATTTCCCGAGAGGATGTACTGAAGTTCGCGCATAAATAAGCGTACTTTTGTCGCAATAAAAGTATACCCATGGAATTCCCCAAATTCTTAGTAGCCGACAACACAGACCTGCCGGATGCAGTATTTATTGTACATACCGAATTCCCAGCGTTCATTTTAAACCTTGAGAATGACGAGGTGAAGTGGTTGGACGATATCACGGATGAAAGCGAAGGTGACCTTACCAAAACCTTGGAAGGACTAATCGCAGAAGCCGAAGATTTCTACACTCGCGAAGTCGAGCGCTACAACCTGTAAGCCACTGTGGCCTATAGCTGGACAACATACCGCACCCAATATGGGGTGAGTTTGAAATTAGCCTATCCAGTAATGGTTGGCCAACTAGGCCAAATCCTCGTATCCGTCGCCGACTCCATCATGGTCGGTAAGTTTCTCGGAACTATTCCCCTTGCGGCCATCTCCTTGGCCGTCTCCATCTTAATAATCCCCATGGTTTTCGCCATAGGCGTGGCCTTTGGATTGACCCCCTTGATTGCGGGCGCGGACGGGAAAGACGATCCTGCTGAGGCCGTAAAGTATTTCAAAAACGGGCTTGTACTCAACTCCATACTCGGATTATTAGTCTATGGGGTTCTGGCCATTTTTGCCCAATTTGCCCATCTTCTCGGGCAAGACGAGCGCGTGGTTTCTGAAGCCATGCCCTACCTACATATCGTAGGATTCTCCATTGTTCCTATGATGGCCTTCTTTGCCTTCAAACAGTTTGCGGAAGGATTGAGCGATACCAAGGCGGGTATGCGTGTAAGCTTGGTGGCAAACCTGTTGAACATCCTTTTGAACTACCCCCTCATTACCGGCTGGGGACCGTTCCCGGAATTGGGGTTAGTGGGTGCGGCAGTCTCTACACTAAGTACGCGATTCTTGATGGTCGCAGGAATGGCCATCTACATTCGCAAGCATAAGAAGTTCGCCGCGTATTGGACGTATTGGAGAAGCACAGAAATTACTTGGCGTAGCATTCGCGATATTCTCGCTATTGGGGTGCCGAGTGGATTGCAATTGGTTTTTGAAGCCGGAGCCTTCGCCATGAGCGGTGTGATCGTAGGAATGATTGGCCCCGTGCAGCAAGCCGCGCATCAAATTGCCTTAAACATTGCCTCGGTCAGTTACATGATGGTCAGTGGACTCGGAGCGGCAGCCACCATTCGTGTGGGGAATCAACTAGGTCGCCGAGACATTCCTATGCTGCGTATTGCCGGACAAAGTCTTTTCCACCTCACTCTGGCCATGATGGTCTTGACCATGATCCTTCTCATCAGCCTGCGTCACCTATTACCTGAATTCTATAGTTCGGACCCTGAGGTATTACAGTATACTGCCGTACTGATGATTGCCGCTGGAATTTTCCAGCTGCCCGATGGACTGCAGGCTACCACCTTGGGAGCCTTACGAGGCGTACAGGATGTGAACATCCCGACGATTATAGCTTTCGTGGCCTATTGGGTCATTGCCGTACCGATGTGTTATTACCTGGGCATCACTGAAAAAATGGGACCGCTTGGAGTTTGGATTGGGCTGACTATAGGGTTAGTCATAGCTTCCATTACCTTATACTTACGATTCCAGCATAAAGTACGGCGTATCGATTAAGCTGCGATTCCCGCGCGCTTCAACAACGCATCCACCTTCGGCTCACGTCCTCGGAACTTCTTGTACAATTCATCTGGCGCCACCGTACCACCACTGCAGAGTACCACCGCGAAATCAGTGGCTACGGTTTCATTGAAAATCCCCTCTTCTTCGAAACGCTCAAAAGCATCTGCGTCCAACACCTCAGCCCACTTATAGCTGTAATATCCTGCACTATACCCACCTTGGAAAATATGACTGAAGGCCGTGCTTGCTAGGGTGCCTTCCAACGATTCAAACAGTGCGGTTTCCTTTAAAGCTTCAGCTTCATGCTCGGCTACTGAAACTGTGAAGGGTTCAGTACGGGCGTGCCAGCTAAGGTCTAAATACCCGAAGTTGAGTTGGCGGAGGGTCATATACCCCTCTAAATAAGTTTGGCTTTCTCTGATCTTATCTATGAAGGATTGAGGCAAAATTTCTCCGGTTTCATAATGCTTGGCAAACAAGGCCAAAGCCTCGGGCTGGTAGCACCAATTCTCCATAATCTGAGAAGGCAATTCCACAAAATCCCAATACACCGACGTCCCCGTCAATGAAGGATATGTACCCTTGGCCATCATCCCATGCAGTGCATGACCAAATTCATGAAACAAGGTGGTCACCTCATTGAAGGTCAACAGCGACGGCTTAGTTGCCGTAGGTTTTGTGAAGTTACAGACGATGCTAATGTGCGGTCGCACCTCCGCGCCCCCTTTCGCATACATGCTTCGGTAGCTGGTCATCCAAGCACCCGCGCGCTTTGCGTCTCTGGGGAAGAAATCTGCATAGAATAGACTGAGGAATGTACCCTCGCGATCAAAGACCTCGTAGACATCCACATCTTCGTGGTATACACTCACCACATCCGTCGGCTTGAACGTCAAACCAAAGAGCTTGCCCGCCACTGCAAATGCGCCGTCCAGCACATTTTCCAGTTGGAAGTACGGCTTCAACGCTTGGTCGTCTAAGCTCAGTGTCGCCTTCTTCAACTTCTCTGCCCAGTAGCTAAAGTCCCACGCTTGCAAAGGCATTTCAGCGCCATCACTTGCCGCAAAATCACTTACCTCGGCCAAATCTTTCTGAGCTGCAGGAGTTGCCACTGTCTTCAGGTGGTCGAGAAACTCAAATACCGTCTCGGGCGTTTTAGCCATACGCTTGCTCAAGGTCAAGGCCGCATGAGATTCGAAGCCCAATAAGTTGGCACGTTCTAATCGCAGGTTGACGATCTCGCGAATCACCTCTTCATTATTGTGTTCGTTCGCCTGAGCTCCGCGCGAAGCATACGCCGTGTAGAAATGCTTGCGCAACTCTGTGTTCTCCGCATATTTCATTACGCTGATGTAGGTAGGCATATCCAAGCCAAGGAGGTAGCCTGTTTTATCTTTTGAAGTGGCCAATTCTGCCGCAGCATCTACCACATCTTCCGGCAATCCTGCCAGTACCGCCACATCCTCCGTATGGTATTCAAACGCTTGTGTCTCCGCCAATACATGCTCCCCAAAAGTCAAACTCAAAGTGCTCAAACGCTTGTTCAGCGCCTTTAATCTGTCCCGGTCCGCGCCTTGCAACAAAGCCCCATTGCGCACATAGCCTTCATAGGTCTCCTTCAGCAGTAGTTCTTGCTCCGCGGTCAACCCCTCTACAGCGTAATCCACTACTGCCTTGATGCGTAAAAACAAAGGCTCGTTCAACAAGGTCTGGCTACTGAACGCAGTAAGCTTGGGTGAGAAGCTGCGCGCGATTTCTTGAATCTCGCTATTGGTTTCCGCACTGTTCAAATTGAAAAAGCAGCTACTGATCATATTCAACTCGTTCGTCGAAAACTCCAGTGCCTCTATCGTATTGGCGAATGTAGGAGCGTCCGGATTTGCCACAACGGCTTCTTGACGCTGCTCAGCCACCGCAATCCAATGATCGAGGGCGGGCATAAAATGTGCTGGGGATATGGCAGCAAAGTCCAAACTGCCGTGTGCAGTCTGAGGAAAATCAATCAGTGGGTTCATAGGGGCAGTGCTAATTTCTCTTTCAAAGATAACGTGTAGCGCGCGCAATACCTACCTTTGAGGGATGGTAAAAGAGCGAGTAAATTGGGCCTTAAGCGGAATGACCTGCGCAGGTTGTGCATACAGCGCGCACACCATTGCAGAAGGGATGCCCGGCATTTCTGAGGTCCAAGTGCGCTACGCAAGCGGCGCCTTCAAAGCGACTATTGACCGTACCACATTCGACCTACATAGCCTCAAAGAAAATTTGGCCAAAGCTGGGTATGGACTTACCACAGAATACCGCCCACCACAAGAACGCATCGCAAGCCAGCATGCCGCCTTACTACGTAAACGAAATGAATTAATCCTCGCCACCACCCTTGCCCTACCGCTGCTGGTCATCGGAATGATGCACCTCATGGCACCATGGGTGATGTGGATCCAATTCTTTCTTGCCCTCGCCCTCACCGCATACTTTGGTCGTCACATCCATAAAAAGGCCTTTCAACTCGCCCTCAACCTCGCCACGAATATGGACACCCTCGTGTCCCTCGGCTCTTTGGTCGCCTTAACCTTCTCTATCGTAGGCTGTATCAACCATCAGCACCAACAGATTTATTTTGAAAGTGCGGGACTGATCATTTATTTCATCCTCATCGGCAAGTACCTCGAAGACCGCGGCAAAGCTTCCAACAGCAAAGCGTTGGCGGAGCTCATTGCCCTTCAGCCACAGCAGGCATTACGCGTGGAAAACGGTAAGGAAGAACGGGTACCGGTGGAGGTATTGGAATTAGACCAATTCATTCGTATCCAACCCGCTGAGCGCGTGCCTGTGGACGGCATTGTGGTCGAAGGACTTTCCACTATCGACGAAAGCACCTTCACCGGCGAACCCCTACCCGTCGATAAAAAACAAGGCGCCAAGGTTTGGGCCGGCACCCTGAATGGATCCGGAGGATTGCTTGTCCAAGTGACCCACACCGGCCGCACCAGCGCACTCGGAAATATTATCGATGCCGTAGTCGAAGCTCAAGGGACGGCCGCACCCATAGAAGCATTGACCGACCGCATATCTAAAATCTTTGTACCTACCATCCTAGCCCTGAGCTTGGCAACCGGCGTATTTTGGCACTTCTACCTGGACAGCCCAAAGGCCTTGATCTACGCCATCGATGTGCTCGTCATTGCTTGCCCGTGTGCCTTGGGACTCGCCACTCCGTTGGCCATGGTTGCCGCCACGGGAATAGGCAGTAAAAACGGTTTATTGATTAAAAATGCGGGGGCCCTACAAACGGCCCAAGATTTAAACTTTGCGCTGCTGGATAAAACCGGCACATTGACCCTGGGGGCACCGACGGTCTTAGAACTGAATTGGCCCCAAGAACATTCCGACCTCCATCTTAAGGCATTGAGCGCGCTGAACTCTAAGGGCACACACCCCTTGAACCATGCGCTTGCAACACACCTCCCCGCCAACAATCCCCGCGCTCTGCCTACGATCAAACGTTTTAAAGCGCTCCCTGGAAAAGGCATTCAAGGAAAGATTGACGGCCTCACCTACTACCTCGGCTCGGCCAATTTCTTCCTCGAAATCTGCAACACCGAACCCCCGACACTCACACAAACGCACAGCCTCTTCTTCACCGACGAAGGCCTATTGGCCACGGTGAGTTTCGAGGATGCCCTTCACCCGGACGCGCCCGCCCTCATCCAATGCCTCCACGACCTCGGCATTGTGCCTATCGTTGCCTCGGGCGATACACAGGCAGCTGTCGCCCAATGCGCCGCGGCCCTCGGCCTCAAATTCCACCACGGCGGCCTGCTCCCGCAGGACAAACTCGCCCTCGTGCAAGAATACCAACAACGTGGCCGCACACTAATGCTCGGGGACGGCATCAACGACGCCATCGCCCTAAATGCCGCAGATATAGGCGTATCTATGGCCCACGGCACCTCCGTAGCTCAAGAGAGCGCAGATATTGTGTTGACCCGCGAAGGCCTACCCCAAATACCCCAATTCTTCGTCCTTAGCCGACTCACCATGCAAACCATCAAAGGCAATCTCTGGTGGGCGTTCGGCTACAACATCATCGCCATTCCTGTAGCTGCCGGAGCCTTCTCTGTAGCTTACAGTCTAGAATTAACCCCAATAATGGCAAGTATTGCCATGAGTTTTAGTAGTTTAGGCGTAGTGGCCAATTCACTACGCATGCACAATAAATCCCTATCATAATGACCATACATTCAAAAATCAATTGTGGCGGATGCATTGCCAAAGTGAATACCGACCTGAACGAACTTCTTGGAGAAGGAAATTGGTCCGTGGATACTTCCTTGCCCAATAAACCCCTAACCTTCTCCGACGATACCGATGTCGATGATGTCCTTGACGTACTTGAGAAGCATAACATGATTGCCGACTAATGCATATTGCCTTTGTGGCACGAAAAACCCTGTATAGCCAACCTGGCGGAGATACAGTGCAGGTGGAGCAAAGTGCAGCAGCACTGCGCCGCCAAGGCCACAATGTGAGCATCACCACCTCCGGCACACCATTGCCGGACAACATCGACGTCCTGCACGGCTTCAACCTAGGCCGACCTGCCGACCTGCTGCCCTACTTCACCTCCTTTCCAGGAAAGAAAGTCCTGAGCAGCATCTATGTAGATTACGCTTTGGCCGATTCTATTCGCTTCCCCTTCCTCTACAAAGTCTTGGGCAAGCACGGACTAGAACATATGAAAACGTTGGCCCGAGCCGTAAACGGCTCGGACCGATGGCCGGGCCTCGCCTATGCGCTACGCGGACAGCACCGAAGCGTACAAGCCCTGCTCAAACACACCCGCACGGTGCTCACCTCCTCCGATAGCGAGGCCCGTCGCCTCGAACAAGATTTTGGCGCCTTACCGAAGACCATTACCGTGCCCTTGGGCGTGGCGGAAGAATTCCTTTCACCGCCAAAAGAAGGCCCGAAGGAAGGCGTTTTGATGCTGGGTAGATTGGAATGGCTGAAGAACCAAAAGACAGTCATTCAATGGGCCACCAAGCACCAATGGCCACTGACAGTCGTGGGAGACCCCAACAAAAATCAACCCGGGTATTACCGTGAATGCAAAGCCGCGGCCGGCCAGAACATTACCTTCTTACCACACACAGGCGGTGAAGAGTTGCTGGCCTTACTGAATTCTCACAAACTGCTTGTGGTCCCCTCCCATTTTGAATCCTTCTCGTTGGTCGGCTGGGAAGCGGCTGCCAGGGGTATGAAGGTGCTGTTCAATAATGTAGCGGATATGAAAGAAACCCTCGCACCTATTGGTGAAGGGATGGATTTTTCGGACGAAGCCGCCTGTACATTGCGTATTCAACAAGAACTGTCTGAACCGGTGGACATAAAAAAATCCCAAGCCCTACTCGAAAGCAGATCTTGGGATCAAATTGTGATGCAGATGCTAGTAGCGTACGTTTAACTAGCGCATTTTCTCCATTTCTTTTTCGTAGGTCTCTTTGAACTTCTCATAGTTGTAATCCACCATGATCTTGTCGTTCTTACTCAAGGCCTTGTAGTAATTTTTGACGATTTTTTCGCCGTCCAATTCAATGGCAATGTAGTACTTGAATTTTCCGCTTGACGCTACTTGAGTTACTCGGTCACAAACTACAACAGCACCGCTTATGCGCTCGTCGATTACTGTGCGTGAGTTTTCTTCGAAGCGCTCCAACACCTCTTCGATGTTGTTTACCTCTATACTCTTCACGTAGTTATCTGCTACGACTTTCATCGTGCTGTTAACCATTCCTGCAAGCTCGGTACGTGCGTTACTCAGTGCTTTTTTCTTGGCCACATTCATGTCCGCACTCTCGCCGAAACTATATACACGGAATGTTTTGTTGTCGCTCTTGAATTCAGAACAAGGCAATACTTGCTCAATTTCTCCCTTAGGCACTTTAGTTTTTGAACCACAGCTCGCCAGTAATATACTCGCGCTAACCACTGCAATAAATAGTACTCTCGCTCTCATAATAAACGGTATTAATTTGGTAAAAGTTAGGTTAAGGTACGGAGTCCTTGCCAATATGATTCCAAAAGGCGTGCCAAAATTACTTTCGGCCCCTAGAGCGCTGCTTCTCCTGCTCTGCGGCGAAAAATTCGAGGGCGCGCTCTACTTGGAGGTCGACGTTCTTTAAGCGTTTGGCGGAATGGCAAATGGTGCGCTTCCGACCATCGGTCATGCGCGCCCAAACCTCCGCAACAATGGGGTCTTGGTCCAACAGAGCGAGCAGCACTTCAGGGATTTCCACCCCGAGCGGATTAGGGTCTTCATAGATTTCAATAGCGACCTTTTCACCTGCCATCAAGCCGAGGCTTTTCATATGCGCCTTGCTCACCATCATGCATCGAATGCCGGGGGAATAACTATCCAAGCCACATTGAATATCGCCCAGTCCGTTTATGCGCAGGACCACGCGGGTGCGGGCGCCTTTGGGAAAATTGGCCACCACCTCATTAGAAATACAAACCACGTGATGCGGCATGTTGGGAAACATTCGATCGATGAAGGAAGTATCGCTGTGCAACAACTTCATTACCACGGAGAAGTGAAGGCCGTATCGGTCAAAAACTCCGTATCGGTAAAACTATTCAGGAAGTCGAGCAGGCCTTGTTTTTGCGCGTCGGACCAATTTCGTCCTACACCCGCCGCTTTCATATTTGGATCGATAGTAGCACTTGGATGCCCTCCCATATTGTAGAATTCCACCACCTCAGCGAGTGTCTGGAACCTGCCGTCGTGCATGTACGGGAAGCTATATTCCACATTGCGCAAACTCGGAATCTTGAACAATCCTCTGTCGTCGGGATCACTTGTTACCGACTCACGTCCGTCGCCGACATCGTAGGTGCTGTCTAAACCGTTGTTCGTGAATTGTAACAAACCAAAGGCTCCCATTTGGTAGCCCGTAGCGGCTAACCCGTGGCAATGGAAACAATCGCCCTGCTCGTTGTTATACATGTCAAAGCCAAGCTGCTCGCTGGCGGTAAAGTTGTAGGTGCCTTCGAGGTATTGATCAAATTTGCTGTTGCCGGTGATGAGGGTTCGAAGGAATTGGGCTAGGGCTTTCGCGGCATTGTCCTGGTTTATGGCATTCTCGCCAAAAGCCTCCTCAAAAAGCTTAACATATTTAGCATCTTGTTCCAATTTCTCTATGACGTCCGGCCAAGTTTCGTGCATCTCAATAGGATTAATGACCGGTTCCAAAACCTGCTCCTCTAAGGTTACCGCTCGACCGTTCCAAAAGAAGAATTTCTGCCACGCGAGATTTGAAAGGATCATGGCATTAATCTCTCCCGTGATCCCATCGATACCCGTACTGTATGAGGTGGGCTCTGCGAAGTTGCTCTCTTGCAAGTGGCAGCCCGAACAACTCTGACTATTATCCCCGGATAAACGCTCGTCAAAGAACAGGTGGCGTCCTAGTCGGGCGCCTTCCACAGTCATCGGGTTATCCGCCGGAATTTGTGGAGTGGGAAAGTGATTTGGGTAATCTAGAGCTAAGGGAGTAGGTTCAAAAGTAGGCTCCGGTCCCCCACAGCTCGCTGCAAGCAACCAAGGCAATACCAACACTATGATCTTACTTTTCTTCATCCTTTTTTATACCATCTCCATTGAATTGCGTGTAGTTCTCAAAACGTTCGATGACCTCACGCATATCTTCAGGTATAACGCTTTCGAAGAATTGGAGTTCACCGGTGGCCGGATGAGTAAAACCTAAACTCTTCGCGTGCAGCGCATGTCGGGGACATGCCTTGAAGCAATTCGCAATGAACTGCTTGTACTTTGTAAAGGTAGTACCCTTTAAAATCTTATCGCCGCCGTAGCGCTCGTCATTAAAGAGCGGGTGACCGAGGTACTTCATGTGCACGCGGATTTGGTGCGTACGGCCGGTCTCTAATCGGCAACTCACCACGGTAACATAACCGAAACGCTGCAAGACCTTATAATGCGTCACGGCATGCTTGCCTTCCGAGCCATCTGCGAAGACGGCCATTTGCAATCTATCGCGCAAGCTACGGCCGATATGACCCGTAATAGTCCCTTCATCTTCCTTAACATTCCCCCAAACGATGGCCACATATTCGCGGCGTGTCGTACGGTCGAAAAACTGCTTGGCCAAATGGCTCATCGCATGTTCTGCGGCAGCCACCACCATCACCCCTGAGGTATTCTTGTCGAGGCGGTGTACCAAACCGGGACGCTCCTCACCACTCTTGCCTACCGGCAAATTCTCCGCGAGGTAGGCCAGGCCCTGTACTAAGGTGCCCGAGAAGTTTCCGTGTCCGGGATGACATACTAGCCCGGGTTGCTTGTTGATGACAATAACGTGCTCGTCGCGGTGCAAGATATCGAGCGGAATTTCTTCCGGGATGAGTTCGTATTCGCGTGGCGGCTCTGCCATCACGATGGCGACTTCATCACCGGGTTTGACCTTGTAATTGGATTTTACCGGCTGACCGTTGACATGAATGGCACCCGCATCGGCCGCTTTTTGAATGCGACTGCGCGAGGTATCCTCCAAAAAGTTGAAGAGAAACTTGTCTACACGTAAAGGGTTTTGCCCCTTCTCTGCCCTGAAGCTGTGGTGGACGTACAAGTCGTCTCTTTCCTCTTCGTCGTGCTGATCCGCAGGGTCTACCATCAGTGCTTCATCCATTTTGTGCGCCAGAATTGGTCGCCTTGAATAATCTCCATAACGTACGCCCCAGCAGCTAAGGTGGAAATATCCACAGATGTACCTGGGGTGCTGCGTTGTTCTATCAAAACTCTGCCGTCCATTCCTACGATGCGAACGATTATATCGCCTTCTCCGTAAGATTCAACATTTAGCTGCGTTGTCGCCGGGTTAGGATAGAATCTAAACTCGCGTCTGTCCGTACAAATAGGTAGTTTCATGTTCGCCGGATCGTATCGGAAATACGGCCGCATGATGAGTGTTCCTGTTTCGAGTGAGGGGTACCAATTAAATCCATCACCGTAATACCTAGGCATGTTATTCGGCAATGCGCGGTGGCGGTCTAAACCCACATATACTGTACTCTGCGTGCTCATATCCACGTAACCGATCCATACTGCACTGTAGGCGCCGATGTCCACGGCAGAATCTAAAGAATAAGGAATGACATCACCAATGTTCCAGCCCCGCGTTCCTTCATAGGTGGAGTCGGAAATATAGAGGAGTTGCCCCGGAGCGTCGCCGCTGTCCGCAGGCGCCCATACGGCAATCTTAAAGGCGTTATTGTCGTCCTCGAAGGTGATGAAGTTGAACGCCACGCCCTTCAACGAATCAGAATTTCCCAAACCGCCCGTGATGAATTTCTGGGCCACACGTGAACCGATCACGTTCTCAACACCATAAGCCCTTTCAGCCGTGCAGTCATCAAGTGCAAGGTAATTGTCCAATTCTAATCTACCGCGCACGGTATCGTTGGAACGAAGCCCCGCAGCAGAACCGTCAAACCACACTTTGGTCTCCACCACGGTCGGGCCGGTAAGGGTACCCAAGGCTGCGCTAGGCACGGCAACATCAAAGGTTTGATCCTGGTCGTGTTGGGTATTGGTGATCACAGGAACTGCTGTCAATTGCTGAACCAATGTACCATTCTCAAACCAGCGGTATTGTCCTAGATTCAAACTCCAACCTCCGGAAGGCACAGTACCCATGCGTCTGTAGGTAAAGGTTAGAGAAGAAGGTCGGTTGGCCAACGAGTTGCTCATGTCCAACCACCAAGGCCAAGAGGTGTAGCTCTTATTTCCAACAATGAGTGGGTGAGCGCGGGCAAAAGAAGGCTCGGTAATCGTTGAATCCCCAGCGTTTCGATCCTTATCCAGCTGAACGTAATCTATATTCCAAATATCATAGGCGCCACCACGTGCGCCATATGCTGCGATACGGAAGCGAAAGCCCTTTTGGAGGTGATTCGTACTTTGAATTGGAATCATCGCCGTGCGAAAAGCATCGGCATTTCCCGTTCCCTTGGCTCCCCAAACGTAGGTCCATTGGCTGTCGACGGGAGAATAAAATTGGACCACCAAACTATCGGTAGGACTGGGCGCCTCGCCCAAACCGGCGCGTTGGTACTGGAACGACAACCAAACGTTGCTCATTCCCTGTAAATTCAAGTAGTTCGACATTAACACATCGGCCAACGTATCGCTATTGGTACTGCCGGGCACATAGGGGTTACCAAATTCATTGCAACCGTCGAAGGTGGCCACACCCACCGAATTCTGATACAACGGCAAGGCATCATTGATCCAAACATTCGCATCGCTCCATAAGGCTGGATTTGGCGCCCCACTCCCACCTGAGAAATCATCGACAAAGGGAGGTAAAATGGTATCCGTCGTCTCCATACCATCGCTGGCCGTAGAAGCTCCACTAGCCCAAGGACGCGTAGCTTCCTGCACTTGGGCAATAGCAGGGTTTATAATCCAAAGGGACAGCAATAGTTTTAGGTACTTCATGAATTACATGTTCGTGGTATCTGAAGGTTCTTGGACGGGTGCGGAAGCCCTTGAGGTCAACCATAGGTCTACAGAACTCCCCGCGGGAACCATCATATCGGCTTCAAACACTGGGTGCTGTCGATTAACGAACACCTCCGCAGAATCTTGTACTTGGTCAGTATAGGTCAATGCTCCTACATTTAAACTGTAGGTCATCAATGCTTGCTTGGCTTGGTCTAAACGCAATCCCATTAAATTCGGTAAATACATCTCCGCATTGCCTTGACCACCGCTGACGTATAAAACAAAATGTGACCCCGTAGGATATAAAGCTTGCTCTTCGGCATTTCTACCCTTGGCATCCACCACTTTCAATACCAAATCGTGGCTTAGGTCTGGTACAAGAACGAGGGAGTCCACGACCATACCCTTCTGTCTGAATTTGGCGGTGACGTACCCCACTAATTGGTCTCTATAATTTGGAATTGGATACTTTGGAAGCTTTGAAGGATTAGTACTCAACATGAGTTTGCGGCCCAATTTAACTTGTGCAAATGCCTTTGGGAATAGCTCGACTACGGCACCTTCCGCAACGCCAGGAACATAGTGTGTGCTATCTATGACTTCGAAAGTGAGGCCTAATGAATCGATGATTTGTGCAGCCTCCTCCAAGGCCATCAAACGAACATCGGGCACTTGTATAGACTTACCGTGCTGCGTCGTTCTATTCATCCAGAACAGCACACTTCCACCCACAACAATTATGAAAAGACCGCTTAAAAACGCTGTCTTCAAAAAGAGCTTGGTAAAAAGGAATCTGATCCACTGCTTCATGAGGTAAAGATACTTTTTTGGACCCTACCGAAGAAGCCTCCAAAGCATTACATTTACACCAATACAAATCCCTATGAAAAGAGTCGTTGTTCTTGCCGGTGGATATTCCACAGAACATCAAATTAGTCTTGCCTCAGGACGCACAGCTGAAGCCTCTTTTATCGAGGCGGGGTACAAGGTGCTCTTTGTCGTTTTGAAGAAAGATGGATTTTGGTTGGAGGACCAATTCGTTAAGCTTACCGACCTCGGCGCCGACTTCGTTTTCAACGCCATTCACGGATCCCCTGGTGAAGACGGACACATCTCAGGTATGCTCGAAGTGTTTGGCATTCCTCACAGCACCTGTCCCACCTTCCAAAGTGCACTAACCTTCAACAAAGCCCGATGCAACGAAATCATGCGCACCGCCGGCTACGACGTTCCCAAAGGTCAGCTCTTTAACCAGTTACCAGATCTCGCACTATTCAGTGATTGGAAATTTCCATTGTTTGTCAAGCCCAACCGTGCCGGTTCCAGCTTTGGCGTCACACGTGTGGAAGCCAATGAGGAACTCGAAGCAGCCTTTAATTACGCCTTCTCTGAGGACGATGAAGTGCTCGTGGAGGAAGGTATCATAGGTACAGAGGTGGGATGTGGCGTACTTCGCTACAATGGCGAACAACCAGAGGCCATCGCGATGACTGAAATTGTCCCCACCGAAGCTAAATTCTTTGACTATAAAGCCAAATACGAAGGCAAGAGCAAAGAAATTACCCCTGCACAAATCTCAAGCGAAGTGGCTGAAAAGATCAGTCGTATTTCAACCACTGCGTACGACTACCTCAAACTCGAGGGCATCGTTCGTATCGACTTCATCGTTACCGAAGCTCAGCAACCTATAATGATTGAAATAAACAGTATTCCAGGCCTTAGCCCAGCGAGTATCATTCCGCAACAAATTGCGCACAGAGGCTGGAAATTAAGCGAGGTATTGGCCCAATTAGCCGAAGAATCAATGGCTAGAAACCAAGCTAAAAAGATTAGCTAACTTCGTACCATGTCCAGAATTGCACTCTTCCCCGGATCTTTCGACCCCATCACCTTGGGGCATGTAGATATTATTGAACGCGCCGTCCCTCTCTTCGACGAGATTAAAATCGCCGTGGGAACTAATAGTGCGAAAAGCTACCTCTTTCCTCAAGAACAACGCGTTCAATGGATCGAGCAGACTTTCGCGCATGAACCCAAAATTAGCGTCATTACCTACGAAGGCTTGACCGTTGATTTTGCTAAGGATCAAGGGGTCCAATTTTTATTACGAGGCCTCCGCAATCCAGCAGATTTTGAATTTGAAAAAGCCATCGCCCAAGCCAACCGCGAAATGATTCCAGATTTAGAAACTGTATTTCTTCTCACCAGCGCACGCTACGCATACATCAGTTCGAGTATCGTCAGAGAAGTCTACAACCACGGCGGCGATTTCCAGAAATTTGTTCCCGCAACGGTTCAACCTTAAGCCTCCTCGATAAATTTTTCGAAGGTTTCTGTTAGACTATTGTACATGGGCATATCCTCCATGCGATTCTTTAACAGTGCCGGCGTTGCCCAATACACGGCCGTAATACCCTCATCAATCTGAGGCTTGAGTTTCTTAGAATAATCCGTTACCATGGGATACCAATAGGTTGTCTTGAGCATATATTCGCCTTTGTCCGAATAGCAATGATAGGTGCGAACGGCTGGACCAGTAATCTTGCATCGCTTCACACGACATTCCTCTTGCACTTCACGAACGGCACATACTTCTAGGGTTTCCTTGGACTCTAATTTACCTTTTGGCATATCTAATTTTCCGTTGCGCTCAATGACGAGCAACTCACATGCCTCGTTGCGCACCCAACCACCTGCAGCAATAACGCGCTGATGCAAGGTCATAAAGTAGGCCCAGAACACATGATCTTGCCCTATCTCAAAAATCCGGATTTCCGATCCGCTATAGCATTCCTTCAACCAGCGTTTTACACTTTTAAGCGTACGTAATGTGTTGATAAAATCAGGGGCTTCATGGCCCGGAACTGGCACCAAAATGGCGCTCCTAATGAAAACTTTCACGTAATTTTGCAGCATGATACAAAACAAACAAGTAGCGCTCAAAACAGCTGAGAGCCTATTGCAAATTAAAGCAATCAAATTACAACCGGAAAAACCATTTACATGGGCTAGTGGATGGAAAAGTCCCATTTATTGTGATAACCGACTTACACTGAGTTTCCCTACTATCCGTAACTTCCTTAAAATTGAGTTTGCTAAGCAAATTCAAGAGATCTACCCAAAACCAGATTACATCGCAGGTGTAGCCACTGGTGCCATTGCCATCGGCATGCTTGTTGCCGAATACATGGGTGTTCCTTTCATCTATGTGCGCGACAAAGCAAAAGGCCACGGCCGCCAAAATCAGGTTGAAGGATTTTTTGAATCTGGGAGCAGTGTTGTTGTCATTGAAGATCTTGTATCAACCGGCGGGTCTTCTCTCAAAGCTGTTAACGCGCTTAAAGAAGCTGGTGCCCAAGTTTTAGGTATGTTGGCCATCTTCACTTATGATTTCCAAATCGCACGCGATAATTTCGAAAAAGTGGATGTTCGTTTAAACACCCTCAGCGATTACCACCACCTTCTCGAACAAGCCGAAGCACAAGGGTACATTCTGCCGGACCAGTTAGATCTTCTTAGAGAATGGCGTGAAGATCCTTCAAGCTGGGGCCAAAAATTACTCTGAGTACGGATGTACCCACTGTACGGTATCGAGATCATAATGCATCACCGTTCCGTTTTTTAATTCCAAACCAAGATGACCCGAAGGCTGCACATGGGCGACTCGTGCCTCAAACTGCACTCCATTCACCACGTAGTATTGCCACTTATTGCGGCCCCACAATAATTCGTCATAGCGCTTTCTTAACGAGGGGACATCTGCAAACTCAAGGGCCAGAGGGCGTAATGCTGTCATAATCTGCTGAACCCAATGTTCCACCGCTTGTTCAGAATCGAGTGCTTTCATTGAAATACTCCTGTTCAAATCCGCCTCTGATGCTCGCACATTGATCCCCAAGCCCAACACCGAACTTTTAATCCCCGAAGAACCCCAATGATTCTCAATGAGCATACCGCCTAATTTTCGATCGTCGACCATCAAATCGTTTGGCCATTTAAAAGACACCACAGGGGGGAGAATACTAGATAATCTACTACAAACCCACCTATTCACATCGAAACTCTCCTTCACCGGAGTGGGCCACCGCAATAAAACGGACAAAAGCACCGAATTTCCTGGGGTATCGTGCCACTTTGACACACCGCGTCCCCTACCTTTATCCTGAGACACCGCAACTACAGCGCTAAGGTGTGCCATATCTGGGTTTTCTCGTAATTTACGCTTTATTTCCAGTTGTGTGCTGTCCACGCGTTCGAGCCAATAAATAGTCTCTTTAACCGACATTTGGGCCTGTTTTATTGCTTGTGCCGAAGATGGCATATGTTTTGGTAATTTAAGCACAATTAGAACATTCATTCATGCATCAAAAACCCGAAGCCTCTTCGGAGCTCCTTAAAAAATTTGTTGTTGACGGCCTTCAAGAAATCAAAGGCGAGAACATAACCGTAATGGACCTACGTGAAATTGAAAATGCAGTCACCGATTTCTTCGTCATTGCGGAAGGCAATTCCAACACTCAAGTAAATGCTTTACAAGATAGTGTGCACAAAATGGTCCGTGAAAATGTTGGAGATAAACCATGGCATGTAGAAGGTCGTGAAAATGCCGAATGGATTTTGATGGATTACGTGAATGTTGTGGTTCATATTTTCCAGAAAGGTATTCGCGAATTCTACGATTTAGAGAGCCTTTGGGGAGATGCAAAAATACATACATTAGAAAATTTATAACAGCATAATGGCCGAGAATCCCAACCAAAAACAAATTGATAAGCTGAAAAAGCAGTTTGCCAAAAACGCAGACGAGAAGAAAGGCGGAGATCCAAAAAAACCAAAGAGTCCCCTTTTTGGCTTCTACTGGGTCTATATCGCAATTTTTGCCCTATTTATCGGGATGCAGATTTTCAGTGCCATGAGTTTCAGTGCCAAATCCTCCAACTATCAGGAGTTTGAAACTGCACTAGAGCTAGGTGACGTTGATCGCGTTAAGATCATCAACGAGAAAAAAGTCCAAGTCTTTATAAAAGAAGATGCCCTTAAAGATTCTGAACGCTACGAAGAAGTGCGCAGTTCAAATTTGAGCGAAGAAGTAAATCCAGGACCTCACTATATTTTCGAGATGCCTTCACAAGCGTTCGAAGACCGAATAAAGGATTACTACGAGATGCACCCTGGCGAAAAACAAATCGCCGTGAACTATGAAACCCAAGATAACTTCTTAGGTGATATCATTTCGTGGGTACTTCCCCTTGTACTTATGATTGCCGTTTGGATGTTCTTAATGCGAAGAATGTCAGGCGGTGCCCCGGGTGGTGGCGGTAGTCAAATCTTCAATATAGGAAAGTCACGTGCCAAGGTATTTGATAAGGATACAGAGGTGAAAACTACTTTCAATGAAGTGGCAGGGATGACTGGCGCTAAGGAAGAGGTTCTCGAGATTGTCGACTTTTTGAAAAACCCAAAAAAATACACTGAACTAGGCGGTCGTATTCCCAAAGGAGTAATGCTTTCAGGGCCTCCGGGAACCGGAAAAACCCTTCTCGCTAAGGCAGTAGCCGGTGAGGCAAAGGTGCCATTCTTTTCTCTAAGTGGTTCGGATTTCGTTGAAATGTTCGTAGGAGTCGGTGCCTCCCGTGTTCGCGACCTTTTTAAACAAGCTAAGGAAAAGTCTCCATGTATTATTTTCATCGATGAGATTGATGCCATTGGCCGCGCCCGTGGCAAAAATAATTTCACCGGAGGAAATGACGAGCGCGAAAATACCTTGAACCAACTCTTGACAGAGATGGACGGTTTCGGCACCAACGAACATGTAATCGTAATGGCAGCTACCAACCGCGCAGATATTTTGGACCGTGCCTTGATGCGTGCAGGTCGTTTCGACCGCATCATCTACGTCGATCTACCAGAACTGAACGAGCGTGAAGACATCTTCAAAGTTCACCTTAAAGGCATCAAAACAGACGATACTGTTGATGTAAAGTTGTTGAGCAAGCAGACGCCTGGTTTCTCCGGAGCAGATATTGCCAATGTGTGTAATGAAGCTGCATTGATTGCGGCCCGGAAAGGCAACAAACAGGTAGGTAAACAAGATTTCTTGGATGCTGTCGATCGCATTGTGGGTGGATTAGAAAAGAAGACAAAGATCATTACGCCAGAAGAGAAGAAGGTCATAGCTTACCACGAAGCCGGTCACGCCGCCGTGAGCTGGTTACTAGAACATGCAGCTCCACTAGTTAAGGTAACTATTGTACCTCGCGGTCGCTCTTTAGGCGCTGCTTGGTACTTACCGGATGAGCGCCAAATCACCACGACCGAGCAGATGCTTGACGAGATGGCTGCTACCATGGGAGGTCGCGCTGCAGAACATGTAGTTTTCGATAAGATCTCTACCGGCGCCTTGAGTGATTTAGAAAAAGTAACCAAGCAAGCCCGTGCCATGGTAACGATCTACGGTTTGAACGACGAGCTTGGAAATATTACGTATTACGACAGCCAAGGCCAGAGTGAATACATGCAAAAGCCATATTCGGAGACCACCGCGGAAAAGATTGACAAAGAGATCAGCAAGATCATCGAGGGTCAATACCAACGCGCCATTGAGTTATTGCGTTCGAATAGAGATAAATTGGACCAATTAGCCCAACTACTTCTCGATAAAGAAGTCATTTTTAAAGAAAATGTGAAAGAAATTTTCGGCCCGCGGCGCTGGGATAAGGAAGAGGAGAACCCTGGGGCTGCAGCACCTGATACGGAGGCTTCGGCATCGGATGAACCTGAACAAGATGGTCCTGTAGAAGAATAAACCTGTTTATTTATGGTAAAAAGCTGCGCCCAAGGGCGCAGCTTTTTTTGTTGATAGCTCGAGCGAGGCGGAGTAGTTATTTGAAGTCCACACCTTATTTTTGATCTATAACTACGCTATGGCCCGTCAAAAAGGAATTTTCTCAAAGCTTAAAAGTAGCCTCTTGGGTTCTTCAACTGAACATGAAGAAGAGCGTGGGAAATTCGCCCCGATAGAAGAATTACCACTTGATGAAAAATTCGTATCTCAATTCACTGAGGGAGGCGGCAATTTCATGTATTGTCCGTCAAAAGAAGATGCCTTAGAAAAGCTTCTATTATTTGCTGAAGAGAAAGGTTGGAATGGTTTGTTTATTGCTACTCCTGCTTTGGCGGAATGGGCCAATAAAACCAGACTTGCCACTACCTTCGAAAACGACGGTCAACATTCAGTGGTAATGACCGGTTGTGAGGCACTCATCGCCTTCAATGGGGGAATTATGATTCATTCACACCATACTGGTGGAAGAAAATTAGGTGATTTACCTCAGCACCACGTGCTCATTGCCTATACCTCCCAGATCGTCGCTAACTTACGAGACGGCATGACCGCCATAAATCAAAAATATCGTGAGCAGCGTCCGAGCAACATCTCGGTGATTCGTGCACCGCACGACCAGGCAGTTGAATTGGCCTCCGCAGATCCAAATAAGGGACGAACCGTTTTCTTGATTCTCATTGAAGACGAAGCCTGATGGGAAAACGCGCACTCTTTGGTTTCTTTTATGCCGGCGGCCTCATAGGTATTTTGGGCTTTACCCCCTACGGCACCTATTTGCTCGCTTTCTTCACGCTTTTATTGCTAAATGAAGTCGCACGCATTCTTGATGTGCAGAGTAGGTTGCCTTTATTGACCTTCACATCGTTGTTTTTGATTGGGGGAGCCATTGGTAATTGGGGCGGACCAGAAGAAATCATCAGCGCCACCCTAGCCATCGGCATCATGTTGGTATTGGCCTTGTTGCGCGCGGAGCGTCCGGCGCATGAAATGCGCCGGGGTTTGTTTGCGCTGGCCTATGTATTTCTCCCCATGGCCCTGATCATTCAGACCACCAGGGATTTCTCGGAATTAATCTTGTTCATTTTCACCATGATTTGGGCGTCGGACACCTTTGCCTATTTAGCGGGCCGCTCGTTCGGAAAGCGTCCTTTCGCCCCAAAACTCAGTCCCAAGAAAACTATTGAAGGATTCGCTGGCGGCGTGTTAGGAACCATCATTACGGGCTTCGCCGTGAATCATTATTGGGACCTGCTGGATGTAGATATGGCTCTAGCATTGGCGGCTGCAGTTTCTATTACCGCCCCCTTTGGAGATTTAGTCGCTTCCTCGTTAAAACGCGAGGCAGATGTGAAAGATTCCGGTGTATTTTTGCCGAGTCACGGCGGGGCTTTAGATAGATTAGATAGCTTCCTGACCGCGGCACCCATCGCGATACTCATTTATCAATACATGATATGAAACTACATAGAGAAGGTAAAGGTACCCTAGCCGTTGTTTTCCTTGCTTTGGTCATCCTGAACAGTCTAGTGCAATGGGCAACGAAATTAGCCTGGTTAGAATTTTCAGTACTCGCCTTGAGCGTTGTGCTGTACGCCATTGTACTCCAATTCTTCCGCAATCCTACCCGTACCATCACGATTAACCCGAAAGGCATGCTTTCCCCAGCGGACGGAAAGGTGGTGACCATTCAGGAAGTATTTGAAGATGAGATTTTAAAGGACAAGTGTGTTCAAATGTCCATTTTCATGTCGCCGTTCAATGTGCACGTAAACCGCTACCCACTTGGCGGTAAAGTGACCGATGCCATCCACCACCCGGGAAAATTCCTAGTGGCATGGCATCCTAAGAGCTCAACGTTGAACGAGCGTACCACCGTAGCCGTAGAAAATGTAAACTGGGGCAAGGTGGTCTTCCGTCAGATTGCAGGTGCTGTAGCACGACGCATTGTGATGTATGCTAAACCCGGAGATATGGCTGCCCAAGGTTCAGAATTTGGATTCATCAAATTCGGATCTCGTGTGGATCTATTCTTGCCGCTGGACAGCGACATCAGGGTCAAAGAAGGTGATGTTGTAAAGGGAGGTATTACTGTGCTTGCGACGCGTAACGCCTAAGCTTCCAACTCTTTGGCCCACTCCAAGACCAAATCGAATTGTTCCGCTTTGGTGGTCTCACTATTGTCTAAAGTTCGAGCATCTGATGCTGCAATAAGCGGAGAATCTGCACGCTCCATATCCGCTTTATCTCTAGACTGAAGGTTTTCCAATACCTCAGCTATGGTCCAGTGTTGGCCCTTAGCTGCTAGTTCTTGTTGGCGCCGTTCGGCACGTACCTGATCTGAGGCGGTCATGAAGATTTTCAATTCCGCATTTGGGAACACTACCGTTCCAATATCGCGACCATCCATGACCACCCCACCATTTCGGCCCATGGCTTGTTGAAGAGCCACCAAATGTCTACGTACTGGTACAAGCTTGGCGACGTGGCTCACCACATTGCTCACTTCCATGGTACGGATTTCTTCTTCTACGCGTTCGCCGTTCAAATGAGTGGCATTCACTCCCTGACCATCCAGTTCAAAGGAAATATGTACTTCAGGCAATGATTGGTTGATCTTATCCTCTTGACAACCCTTGGCTGCACTGACCCACTGGTTGCGCAAGGCATAAAGGGCAACTACACGGTACATTGCGCCGGAATCCACATAGATATAGCCCAAAGCTTTGGCCAATTCCTTTGCCAGGGTACTCTTACCCGTGGAGCTGTGTCCGTCGATGGCTATGGTCAGTGATTTTGGCATGTTCAGGTCTTAGAATTTTAGGCTCAAAGATAGGGTATTCATACGCCCGGCCACGCTGCGAAGTTCGTTCGCGAAGTGGAGGTGGAACTTGTTGAAATACAGGCCTACGCCCAAGCTGAATCCTCCACCTGTACGGCGGTCTGGTAAACTCATTTCATATTGACGACGAAAATTATAGCCCAGCATCAAGTGTAAACGATCGGTTGGTAAGAACTCAAGAGAACCGCCTAAGTGACGCAAGGCCAAGTTGAATGAACTCATATCGAGTTGTGAGGTGGCTCCGGTTACTGGGTCGACACTAACAAGATTGGGGTCATCATACCCTAGATTTGGCCGTTGGAGTTGGTCAATGACGAAAGTCCAACGAAATGGAGCGTGCGCTAATTTATCACCCACGGCAAATAGGATGTTCAACGGCATGGGTTCATAGGTCCCACCAAAGGTGGAGAGTTGAGTCCCAGCGTTTTTAATTATAAAGGCATAGTTCGGTCCAGTTGAACCTTTATACATCAACGCGATATCAGAGGCCACAGCCCAGCTTTGGTAGCTTTCGTAGGTACCATTAATCAATTTTGCTGTTGCCCCCAGACGAACTCCATTCCAAGAAAATAGCTCAGTCCCTAAGGTGAAGGCAATATCTCCGGCATAGAATTGGTCTGTTGAAATTCCCCATTGATCGGTACCATTAAACACTCCGTACTGAATGGTTTGTGCACTAGCGATCATTGGGCGGCCCTTTAGCTCAAACGAATAACTACCCTGAAGCAGTTGAATGCCTTCGCCCAGGCTTCCCGAGCTCATCTCGAGTTGGTACAAAGAAGAATCCGTGAGTAGTAGAGGGTTTTGAACGGCAAAGGCTCCCACACGGCCCTCATGCACGTAGGCTGCATTACCCAATGCCGAGGCACCGGCAAAAATGGAGCGGTCCAAAAATGAAAAGACACTGTTCCCACCGCTCTGTCCAAACAATGCGGTCGTCCAAAACAATGCTATGGTGACGTTTCTAATCAACTTTTAGATGTGGTAGGAACCTCTAGTTTCTTCGGTGATTTCACCTTTTGGTCTAAGATAGCCAAATCCAACACTTCCTTCATCTCACCGACATAATGGAAGGTCATGCCTTTGACATAGTGTGCTTCAATTTCTTCGATATCCTTGCGGTTCTTCTCACAGAGGATAATGGTGTTGATTTTAGCACGTTTCGCCGCTAGAATTTTTTCTTTGATACCACCCACGGGTAATACCTTGCCTCGTAAGGTGATTTCACCTGTCATAGCGAGCTTTGGGGCCACCTTCTTTTGCGTGAACAAGCTTACCAATGCCGTCAGTAAGGTAACCCCTGCACTTGGCCCATCCTTTGGAATAGCCCCTTGAGGTACATGGATATTGATGTCGTACGCACCGAAGAGTTTTGGGTCGATGCCCAATTCTTTCGCATTGCTCTTTATATAAGCCATAGCGATGGTCGCACTTTCCTTCATGACATCTCCAAGATTCCCCGTGATAACAACCTTGCCAGTTCCTGTACTCACCGATGATTCAATGAAAAGGATGTCGCCACCAACCGGCGTCCATGCTAGACCAGTTACCACACCCGCATGGCTATTACCCTCATAAGCATCACGCTCCCGTGAAGGACCCAAGATTTCTCCTAAATCCTCCATGGCAATGGCTGCACGCTCTGCCTTTTCCATAGCGATATCCTTGGCCGTATGACGGACAAGTTTCGCCACTTTCTTGTCGAGGTTACGAACCCCACTCTCGCGCGTATACCCCTCGACTAGGGATTTCAGTACAGGCTTAGCGATGGTAAATTGATTGTTCTTTAATCCATGATTATCCAATTGTTTAGGGATCAAATGACGATTGGCGATTTCCACTTTTTCTTCCGCTGTGTAACCCGTAACATCGATTATTTCCATACGGTCAAGTAATGCTGGCTGGATGGCACCAAGATTGTTGGCTGTTGCGATGAAGAATACCTTGCTCAAATCGTAACCCATCTCTAGATAATTATCGTAAAAACTATCGTTCTGTTCAGGATCCAACACTTCCAACATCGATGAGGATGGATCACCGCCAACGCCGTAGCTGAGCTTATCGATCTCGTCGAGTATGAATACCGGATCGTTGCTGCCAGCTTTCTTCATATTTTGCAACACCCGGCCAGGCATAGCACCGATATAAGTTTTGCGGTGACCACGAATCTCAGCCTCATCACGCATACCTCCAAGAGACATACGCACATACGGTCGACCCAAAGCTTCAGCAACAGATTTCCCCAAAGAGGTTTTGCCAACTCCAGGAGGGCCGGCTAAACAAAGGATAGGACTCTTCATATCTCCTTTCAACTTCAACACGGCGAGGTGTTCGAGGATACGTTCTTTTACCTTCTCTAACCCGTAGTGATCTCGATTAAGGACCTTCTCAGCTTTTTTTAAATCAATTTGACCAGAATCCGAACCTGCAAAAGGAAGCTCGAGCATGAACTCTAAATAGTTACGCTGGATGGCAAACTCTGGCATCTGCGGATTCAAACGCTGCAGTTTGCGCAATTCCTTATCAAAGTGCTTCTCGGAAGCCTCGTCCCATCTCTTAGCTTTAGCCTTCTCGCGCATTTCTTCAGCCTCGCTTTCTGAGCTATTACCGCCCAACTCTTCTTGAATAGTGCGCATTTGCTGGTGCAAGAAGTATTCACGTTGTTGTTGGTCGAACTCGTGTTTGACCTTGTCTTGAATTTCATTTTTAACCTCCAACATCTTTAGCTCGAGGTTCAGTCCCTCCAATACCTTTACGGCTCGTTCTTTCAATGATTCGAGTTCCAGCACCTCCTGTTTCTTAGGCAATTTCATACTGCTGTTCGAGGCAATAAAGTTCAGGAGGAAGGTATTGCTACGTATGTTGTCCAAAGCAGCCTGTGCTTCAGAAGGGATGTGTGGACTTTCTTGAATAAGTTTCGTCGCAATATCCTTGATAGAATCCATTAATACTGGAAACTCCACATCATCGTCTGCTGGAATAAACTCTGGAAGAAACTCCACCTTTGCAACGTTAAAGGGCTCTGTTTGAACCCATTTAAGGATGCGAAAACGCTTCTTTCCTTGGATGATGATCGTCGTATTGCCATCCGGCATCTTGAAGCTCTTAACGATTTGGGCCATGGTACCAATGGGATAAACCTCGCTCTGGCTCGGGTCCTCGGTTTCCATATCCATCTGGGCCACCATTCCGACAAATTTATCCTTATCGTTGATACTCTTGATCAGCCGCAAGCTTTTGTCGCGACCGGCAGTAATAGGCGCTACTACCCCGGGGAAGATTACGGTGTTGCGCAAAGGTAGGATGGGGAGAAGCTCGGGTAATTGATCATCCCCTATTTCCACTTCTTCATCCGAAGTCATCAATGGAATAAACTCCGTGTTTTCGTCAATAATATCGCTGAATGACAATCTGTCCATATCTCTGTTTCAAAAGGTAGTTAGAGGCCAATTTCCGCGACATGCTGTCACTTTTGGCCAAAAAAAGGCCACTCCATGGGAGGGCCTTATATATGGTTCAAAGGCTGTGCCGAAATTATTGCTCGAAGAAGCCCAAGCTCATTCCGAACTTGAACATCAAGCTTCCGTCCATGCCGTTGCGGTAATCTGGGTTGTTCGCCAACCAATCACTTTCGTAGTTGAATCCTTCAATGTTCGAAGCACCGAACCCGTTGTAATAAATGCCCAAGTTATAGAAGC
>Ga0163109_10000199_pt1 | contig 47725 bp, 45 predicted proteins | sample CRUFie1St13metaG_FD_108704 | JGI IMG/M metagenome (GOLD analysis project Ga0163109, IMG submission 108704) | Marine microbial communities from the Costa Rica Dome - CRUD Field 142mm St13 metaG | ecosystem: Environmental > Aquatic > Marine > Oceanic > Photic zone | place: Costa Rica: the Eastern...
TGCTGTCGCCACTTTTGCTGCGAAAAGTTCACCTCCAACAAGATCCAATGTACAAATTAGTCCTTCATCATTCACAACCCCGGCATCCGGTACAGGAGTATCACCATTGAATGACCACCCCTCTTCTGTTAGCGCCTCCTCCATCATGTCAGATATTACAAATGCTTCAAATGTGACTGTAATTATATCAAAAATATCTCCCCCCGTGTTAGAGGTTAATAGTGAAAAAATAAAGGACCAAGCCTTAGAAATAGCAGAAAATTTAAATCATCATAAAAAGTTAGAGGATGAAAAGGAGGACTATAGAAAAAAAGAAGAGCAGATAGAAGAAAAAAATAAGGAACTACTAAAAACATCGTTAAGGAGGAAAAGCGAGAGGTTAAAATTAAAGGAAGAACTTAAAGAATTAGAAGATGGAAATTTATCAATAATTAGAGAAAAAGTTATAAAAGCTAACTTGAAAGACGTTGTAAAAAATACCTTCAGGAAAAGACCTAATAATAATAAATCAATAAACAATAATATCGACTCCATTAATAATGATGGTTTTATTGAAGATTTACCTCAAGTGTTACAAAACGAAAAAAAGATCACATTAGAGAAGATTCTGAAAGATAACATTATTTCCAATCCACAAAGAAGACCAGCTAAAGCTGGAGATAGTGTAAATACAAATTTATCATTTGCAACAAATGCACGTAATGTTTTAGATCAATTTGTATATGATTCAAACATCACTATAGAAGACGTAGCAGATGTTGAAAGAAACAGTAAATTAGCTGCATTATTAGATTCAATTGTAAACCATAGTTTAAATAAAGAATACGGTATGAATCGTAAAGAAATACAAGAGGTAGAAGAAGAGAAAGAATTATTACTTGGAATGTATGTTAATAATGAAATTGAACTTAATAAAATGCCTACAAATAATGAAGACACAAAAAAATTACGTAGAGAATTAGAAGATGACTTAATAGAAAAGTATAATAATTTTATTACCAGAACAAAATATGGAGGAGCAGATCTAAGAGATTATGTTTCTAATTTTCAAGATAATATAACCCAATTTAAGAAAGTTTGGGGAACTAAATTAAACACTAAGTGTAAAAGCGAAGTGAAAACGGAGGTTTCAATTTGTTATTTATGTCAAACTCAATTCCACGGTAAAGCGCCTGGATATTCTGTTGAAATGGAACATAAATTACCTTTAACTCTATTTAATCAATTAGTACCATCATTTACATTTTTCCCTGTTGAAATGTTATACTGGAATAAATTTATCAAGTTAAAACATAAAATACCTGATGATCTTTCAACAGAAATAACAGCATACGCATCAGCAGCAGACGCAGCAGCAGCAGCAGCAGAAGCAATAAAAAATTTTCAAATAGTTCCAAATGAACCATTAATTGAATATATATATAGATTTATAAATTGCCAAGATGCATCAAATCCTGGTTGGTGTGAAGGTGTGAATCAATTATTGAATTTATTTGTATTTAACATGTTTAATAATTTTATGCGTACTTCTTTAGAAAATTCAAGGAAAATTTCAAGAAATACATTAGATAATATGTTTAATAATGTAGGTTCTGCTGGCCATATAAAACATAAACTTTTTCTACATACAATTAAATTAAGTATGTTTGAATTTGCATACTCACATGTTTATTGTAATCAAATGAAAATAGCAGGGGATTTTAGAAATCCTGGTATCAGAAATGGATTTTTACAAAAATGTTTTTTCTGTTTTAATGATAATGATGACGAATTGAAACAACCTGGGAATGCTGGTCTGTACTCACAATTAAAAAATATACCAAACATAGAAGATCGAGATGACGAAAATTACGAACCTTCAATTAATGAGAAGGTAGATCATGCAAAACCTGAAGTCGAAAGGGCGTTAACTAATAGTAACGGTTCTAATGGTGCAATTACGTTTAATGAAGAAATAGTTTCAAGAAATGAATGGCAATATCTTTCAGGAGCTTTTTATGGAGAACCATTTAGTACAGCAAATTCAGTAGATATAAACCATCTTACAAAATTTAATACATTATCAAGTCATCTAAAAAATCATTTTGATTGTTTTAATAAAATGTATGAAGAAATGAGTAAAATAGAAGTAGGAAAGCAACGGTTGCCTCTCACTAACCGTAAAATAATGGCATATAATATTGTAAAATCAGCTTTGGTAGTTAATTCAAAATTAATAAGTGAAAGATTAAAATTACTTAGAAGTGACAATTTTAAGACAAAGATAATTCAAAAATTATTACCAAAAACTAAAAAGGGAGGTAAAAAAATAAAAAGTAATAAAAAAACTCGCAAGAAAATTATTATTTAAACTTTGGAACTTTTCTAGTACCATATCCAAAATTTTTTCTGGCTTTCTTAGCTAGTTTAAAAGCTTTAGATGTTTTACTACAGCCTTTTTCTAAAATATTGTAATCAACAGCAGCTGCTTTTTGCCCTGTTATGGAACTAGCTAGTCTAGCAATACCCCATGAATGAGCAGTTTGATTAGGTCTTGATCCAGAAGAAAAATAAGCTCCTTGGCCTTTTTTAACAATTTTATTGAGTGCATTCTTTGAACATCCAGTTTTTCTAGCTAAAGTATCATTAACAACAACTTTATCAATATTATATATTTTTGACGCACGAACTAAATGAGATGATTTTTTTGATTTGAAAGAACTAACCTTTTTTCTAGTTTGATATATACCTTTTTTATATAAACTTCTAGATTTCATTATTTGCTTCTTTTGTTTTTTTTTATCTTTCTTAGATAATTTTTTTGGAATATACTTCAACGGAATTTTTGGCATTATATAATATATCAATAATATAATTATTATTTATAATTATATTATGACCAGTTTTTATCAACATATAACATGTTATCCCAATACATAGTGTATAAAATATCAAAATCATAAGACTTTTGTATTAATTCTTCATATTTTTCTAACAAAAATTCTTTTGTAATATCTTCCCACTTGGTAATAATAATAACAGGTAATTTTTCGAATAGATGATCTTGAGTAGTAGAAATCATAATAGGAATAGTACCCATCATTAAAGCCTCCCATGCTCTATGTGTATCAATACCTCTTCCAGGAGGGGAAACACAAAATTTGTATGTTTTCAATTGTTTCATATAATCATAAAAGTTAGTTCCTTTTGAAAATTCAAATTTGTTTCTTAAAATGTTAGATAAAGAATGTCTAATACCTTTATGTGGTGAATATAAAGGGTTAGACGTAGTTTGAGCATAGTTAATATACAATAGATTAGGTTTGGAGTTAGTATTATAAAATGATTCTTCGGGTTTTAAACATAATTCTTTATAAATTCTGAGATGTTCATCTTTAGATTCTCCAAAGAACCTAGTAGTTTTCCATTGCCATTTAGGACCTAGAGGGAAACCAAGTAATTTATCATGTACTAGTGCTGGATTTTTAGTATACCACCTAATTAATTCTTTTTTATTTAATAATTTATCAACTTTATTTTTATAATTATTATCCAGACAAGGGAAATTTAAATAAGGAACACAATGATCATCATTAGATGCAGTAATAAGAATGAATGGATCCTTAAAAGTATTAATTTTATCTACAAAAAATGGAATAAAATCAGTTTTTATAAATATAATTGGATTTTTAATAATCTTAAAAGTTTCATTAAATTCAGATTCATAAGAATAATTATGTTGTCTATTTTTGTATAAATTATCTATAAATAGATCGGCTTTTTTAGCCCAATAATCAACACTAATGAATGGTTCTGAAGACATAAATATTGTTTGGAATAAATAATATATTAAAGAACGTATTACAAATTAGAAATTTTTTGAATTTCGGTTTCATTTTCAAATTTATAATTCATCATAATTTCTTTTTCTTTATCTGAGTTATGCCATCTATCAAAGTATTTATTTGAAAAATCAATAATTTTAACTTCATGTTTAGTAGACTCAGCTTTAAACCAATTCATAACGAGTACGCTTTTTGGTATAATAACAGTTTTAATAGTGTTAGAAACCATTAATGGTAATATACAGAAAGAACCAAAAGAGAATACAAGATTTCTACATCTAGATAATGTCATGATATCATTAATAAGTGATGAACTTTTAAAATTTATATTTTTTATTTTATGATATTGAACATATTTTTTAAGGTAAGGCATTACAGGATTAGAGTCATCTTCAGAAACAATGCAAATTTTAGAATTAGTATTTGATTTAATAATTTTAAGATAATAATCAAGAGGTGGTTGAACATACATTCCATGTACTAGATGATTAAATATATCTCCTCCTCGAATATGAATGCAAATATCATAGTAATCTTGTTCCTCATTTTTCATATTTAGATCAATATATTTATCAAATATATATTTAAATTGATCAAATGTAAGTGATATAATTCCACATGGATTAAAACGTCTTGTTAGGTCATGTTCTTTATTACATTTACATATATTATCCACTGGTTTTTCTAAATTTTTTTTAGATTTTAATTTGAAATGAGGATGTTGTGGTATAATAATTTCTTCACCACTATTAGTAATAAAAGCATGATGTATTAAATTAATTAATGCTACTAAATGATTACCTGTTCTATTATTCCAGCAATGAAATTTATATTTACACATTCGTTATATAATAAATAATTAATTCTTTTTTAGAATTATAATGTATTTAACAAAAATTTTTATAATTCATTATACACCACTTAAAGATAGAAAAGAGTTTATGAATAATCAATTGTCAAAGCAAGGGATAGAAGCAACCTACATTTCAGAAAAGGATAGAGATAATTTAACAGATAAAGAATTAAAGATTTTTGATACAAAAAGAGCGGCAAATGGTACGTACCCTCTAAATTTAGCTGAGTGTTCTGTAGCATTAAAGCATTTCGAAGCTTATAGAAAGATATTAAGTGAAGGAATAGAACATGCTTTAATATTAGAAGATGATGTAAGTTTTTTGTGTGATAATTTTGAAGAAAAGTTAACAGAATATTATTATCAACTTCCGGATGACTGGGATATGATGTTTGTAGGATGTGGTTGGAATTTGCATGTTCCTCAATTTGTATTAGATGAAAATAAAGATAGAAATGTATTTTTAAAAGGAAATAAAGGAACAGGTAAACCTGAACATGAAAGTACGGGATGGCCAATATGTGGTGGTTCTACTAGATGTATGGATGCGTATATGATAACTAATAAATGTGCTGAGAAAATAATAAATATTGTAGATAAATATTATAATGGAACTGGAAAGATAGCCAGACCAGTTGATATATGGTTAAATCAAATAATAGAATTTAATAATTACAATGTTTATTGGGGAGAACCTAATTTATGTAGACAAGGTTCGGAACGAGGAGGTCCTAATTGTTTTAAAAGCTCAATAAAGACATGTTTTGAATATAAAAAATAGTATAAATATATATGGATAACTTTGTAGGGATTTTAATTACACTTTTACATTTTTTTATAGTTTATTTTTTGACTCTTACAATTGTATTATCAAATAATTTAAAAATATTGTTAGTAGCTTTAGTTGTATTATGTCTAATAATATTTCATCACTATATTTTTGGTAGATGTATAGTGACACCTTTTGAATATGGAGGAAATTTACCTACTGCTCCAGAGCTAGTTGCATCTAGTCTTTCTGAAAAATATTTAGAAGAAATAGTAGTAGAAAAACTAATTACTAATGTAGCGATGTTGATTGTACTGAATAAAATATTAGTTTTATTTATACTTGAATATTATAAAAATAACAGTTATATTTCTTACATAAAGAACTTAATAAAAATATAAATATAATATATTATAAAATGTTTAAGGAAAATGTACATAACTTAATATCGAATCAGTTTTTCGTAGGATTTACATATTTTGTATTAGCATTATTTCTTGTACCAAAAAACATATCACCTTTATATACTTTATTCAGTATTACATTCATGACATTTTACAGTTATTTTATACATATAGTATTTCATATAATTCCTTATCTAAGAGAAACACATTTAATTCATCATGAAGGGAAAATATTATCTGAAGTATTTGATTTACTATATGAAACATTATTAAATATCTTTTTCTTTGCTTTACTATATTTTTTCCAAGAATTAACGAATATTAAAATTGTACCTAAAATATTAATAATATATGCTGGATTAGTATACACATCTGGACACATAATTAATTATTCTATTTTTAAAGTAAATGATATACATGAAAAACATCACATTAAAGAAGATGATATCTATAAGTATAACTTTGGCCCTGATATAATAGATCATATTATGGGAACAACTTATAATAAAGATTATGAAAATTTAAGACATGTTTACCCTAATTTATTATTAAGTTATTTTTTTACAAAAATGATTAGTCCATTGATATAAAATCATGTTCAATAGGTATAGTTTTATTTCTAATATTCCATAAATCTTTTACATGAGGTCCATGTCTTTCTTTTTTGTATCCTTTATGACCAAAGTATTTTGGTGTATAAACTGTTTTTTTATCAAGATCATCAAGTACATATATAGACCACCAGTTAAAAGTAGAATTAGATATTGCAATATTTTTAAATTTTTTAACAATATGAAAATCAAATTTATCATCAACATCTTTAATTAAAATAATTTTGTCTTTATATTGGTCTAAATATTTCATATATTTATCAATTCTTTTATCATCGTATGGATGTATTCTAAAATAAATTTTATTAAAATTTTTCTGTTTAAGAACGTTTAGATAATAATTAGGATGGATTCCTTCACTACTAGGATTATTTTCTCCTTTATACATAATTTCACCTAGTCTAACAAAACAAATAATATCATCATCGTTAACACTATAAGAGAATTCTGGAATTACTTTTTTTTGATCTTCAGTAACAATATATTTAACAAATCTATCATAATTATCATTTAAAAATTTAGAATGTTGAAAATAATCGGTTGTTTCATAATTAAATTTTCCTGAATATTTAAGATCATCAGAATCTTTATCATAAGATCCAGAATTTAATAATTGTTTTTTTAAATTTTCATCTAAATTATTAATTTTATGTATCTTATTAGCATCAAATTTTATATATTTTTCAAATTTTTTGTTAACACCACCTCTAAGATGTAAATTATGTTTGTCTGCATAAAGTAACATTGTAACAAATTGAAATAATTTGTTACCCATACCACATGCATTACTATTGACTATACCACCTCCTCTAATACTCATATATGAAAATAATAATATAAAAAAAAGTGAAAAATGCCGTATAATTATAATAATAAAAAATTATAATTATATTAATGAGTTTACCAATATTAAGATGTAAACACAATTCAGGCTTTTATTCATGCTGTATGTATAAATTATGGCAAATAATACAATATTATAACACTCATGAACAAGTTCCTAAAGAAATAGATGTTAGAGAACAATTTAGATGGTATAAACCAGGTAATTTGAATGATAATATAAGTTATGATTTTTTTGAAAAACCACGTGAAGATGTAGTAATTGAATATAGAGGTGAAATAGATTTTGATCATGAATATCAATGGATAAATTTTAAAGAATTTGATTATTCAATTTTTACACCATTTATAAGAAAATATTATACACCAACACAAAAAGTATATGAAATTGTAGAAATGATGGAAAAAAAATATAATTTGGATTATGAAAATTTGGGTGTATTATTTTATAGGGGTAATGATAAAAGAAAAGAAACAAAACCAAATAATCAAATACCTAATTATAAAGAACATATAAAAAAAGGAAAAGAACTTCTAAAAAATAATCCAGGTATGAAATTAATTATACAATCAGACGAAACAGAATATATAAACGAAATGTTACAAAATTTTCCAAATTCAATAGTATTTTATGATGAAATAAGACATATGAATAATAATAGAAAAGGTACAGTTGATAAAGTAGCTGGTCTAGGTGGAGAATGGAATTCCGAAGTAGGAAAAACAAATTATGAATTTGCTTTTAAATTTATGGCAATATTGATAATAATGTCAAAATGTAAAAACTTGGTTTTAAATATAGGAAATTGTTCTTTATGGATTTGTTTTTTTCGTGAAAATGCAAATAATGTTGATTTGTATGTAAATAATCAATGGGTTTAATTTATATATCAACTAAAATTTTAACATAATTTTCAGTTTCTTTTTCATTTTTTTCAAGTATAATATATTGATCGTCGTTTTCTAGTGTATCAGTTGCATTTATTTTATGTAAAGTATTTATACCACTATTATAAATAAAGTTATCTTTCTGTTCTTTATTTTTTTTCATAATAGAGTCTATTTGTTGAGACATTATTTTCCTGTCACCTTTATATTGAACTAAATTTGATTTGTGTTTTAATATTTCTAGTTTAGATAAATCATCAACAATAGTTTTATATTTGTAATTTTTAATTTGAGATCTATAAAACAAAGCTCGGTCTTCCATTCCCCATCCCCAAATATTATTTGGATGACCATTAATATCTAAAATAACATCCTTTTTAAATTTACATATACCTCCTAAAGAAGCTCTATGAGGACCCCATAATCTTAGTATATCTTCTGTTTCACAGGCGTATTGTTGGTTATGAGTATTTCTTAAGAATGTATCTACATCATGAAATATAAAAAATCCTTTACAAACATCACTAAATTCTTTTACACCAATATTCAATAATTTTCCCCTATTAAAATCTTTTCCTTCGTTCTGTTCAACAACTACAAACAATATATCTTTTCCTAATATGTTTATGAAATCTTTTATTTTTCTTTTAAATACTGCAAGATGGTTTTCTCTATCTCTATATGGAATTATAATTATATTATTATACATTTATAAATAATAATATAATAATATTACAAAAATTACTTGTGTTTTAAATCACCCAAATACCATTTATTATATTGTAGCATTTTATTTCGTTTTGACTCCCCACCTTTCAACCAATTAAAATGAATTAAAAAATTTTCATATTCCTTATATTCTTTTTCACATAATACCTCCCAATAGTATCTTCCATTAGAATAATTTTCTTTTGATAATCTTTTTGATACAATGTTATTTTGCTTAATAATTGAATTTATGTAATCTTGATCATTTTTACTATATGCGTTTTTATCAAGTAATGTTTTTTTAGAAAATAGATTTAAAGTGTTACTATTTTTGCGAATAATATAAAATCCACTGCATATTCCATTGATAGGGTGTTCATCTTGTATTAATAATTCAATATTATTATTTTCTTTCATTTGACGATAGCAATCAATTACAAAATATGGATTTTCAAAAACAATATCACCATCTGTGAATAGTACAAAATCATTCTTTTCTAATTCTGTATGCATAATATCTAATTTTTTAGTTGTAAATTCATTCCATTTACCATCTTCAAATCTAGTTTCACCACTAAAATAGTTTTCGTAAAGGATAACATTATCATATTTATTTTTTAACTTATCATAGCATTCTTGATCTAGACAATATATTTTTAGTTTTAAATTAATATTTAACATTTCTAAACTTTTCAAACAATTTAAAGTCATATTAATATATCCACTATTTGTTACTGTAATAAAAGATAATTTATCATATATGTCATTAAGTAAATGAAATGTTTTTAGATCCATTGGATAAGCAGTATTTGTACCGAAATGTTGAGGATATTTATTTACCCAAAAGTTACCGTTATTTATTATTTCTTTTTTAATATTTTCTTGATAAAATGATAAAAATAATCTTGAAAAATCATAAGTTTTATCTTTCATCTCATTATATTTTTCAAAAAGATAATCTTCAGTAACTTCACTATAATCTTTTGTGTATAAAACAGGTAAATCTTTATATTTATTTTTGATATCTTCATTGTGTTCACATATAGGTATAGATTTAAATATTAAAGCTTCATATGTTCTGTGACAATCGATTCCATTACCTTCTGGTGAAAAAACAAATTTACTTTTAGTAATATCTTCAAAAAACTTATGTCCATTTGACGTTTTAGTAAATGAATTATTAGTAAGTGTTTTCAAAATAGTTTCTCTTCTAATAGGTTGATTTCCTCCTCCCCAATCACCTCTTCTTTTTCTATCAGTATTTGTTACAAAAGACAATGAATATAGTTTTGAATTTATTGATTTTTTATCATTTTTAATTGTAGTATTTAAAGTATCTATATAGTGTAACTTACACCATACACTTATACCAATAGGGAATTCAACCATTTTATCACTACCATCTACAGGAGAACAGTTTATAATTATTTCATTTAAAGGTATTTTAAAATTAATCCATTCTGATAAAGTCATTTTTAGACAGTTAGTATTCATACTTTATTCATAAATAAAAAATAATAATTTAATACGAAATATATATCTAAATATATTATATGGCAACACATAAAACAAAAAAAAAATCAAATAACATTACTAGAAAAAAAAGAAAAATAAAAATGAATGATAATTTTTATAGTTACATAAATAGTTCATGGTTTAATAAAATAAAAATAAAAAAAGACAGAATATCTATAAACGAATATAATATATTACAAGATAAAGTAGACAAACAATTAGTAAAAATTGTAAACGATATAAAATCAAAAGATCATAATATAAACAATTTGTTTTTGTCTTATTCAGAATTTAATAAAAATCAAGAAACTACTGAAATACATTTGAAGAAAATAATTTCTATATTTGATGTTTTAAGAAAAGATAAAAATAATTTATGGAAATATTTGTCTTTTTGTTGTATAAATAAAATAAATGTTCCTTTTCATTGGGCATTACAAATGGACCATAAAAATTCTAAAAAGTACGTTTCAGGGATATCAGAAAATGGTTTGGGATTGAGTGATAGAGGTCACTATACAAAAAAGGGTAAATATGTTGAAATAAGAAAAGAGTATAATAAATATATAGATCAATGTTTTAAATTTATATTAGGTAATAAACATGGTTTAAATGTTGATAATGTGATAAAAATAGAAGGTTATTTGGCAAAATATACGAGAAGTGAAATTGATAATAGAGATCCCAAACTGACATATAATCCATATAGTATGAAGAAATTAAAAGATAATGGTTTTGATTCCTATTCCTTTTTCAAAATGTTAGGATACAATAAATTTCCTGATATGATTATTGTGTCGAACCCAACATATCTCAGAGAGATATGTAAATATTTGAAAAATTGGAATGATGACTATTGGTATCCTTATTGGATATTTAAAATTTTTAATTCTTATGCACGTTTTCATAAAGATTGGAGAATTCATGAATTCGAATTTTATGAGAAATACTTAATGGGACAAAAAGAGATTATTTCTCCTAACAAATTTGCATACAAGTTTGGTGTTAATATTATAATGAATACAAAAATAACAAAAAAATATTTAGAAATACATGCAAAAAATGATAATATAAAATACTGTCATATATTGTTTGATAAAATAAAAAATATATTAAGAAAAAGATTAGAACATAACTGTTGGTTATCTTTAGAAACGAAAGAATTAGCAATAAAGAAATTAGAAACAATGAGATTACATTGTGGTTTGAAGAAGAAATATATAAGTGATCCTGATATAAAATTCAAAAAAGATGATCCAATATATAACTTTTTACAATATAGAAAGTGGTATGTGGGGAATCAAATAAAAAAGAATTTTAAATATGTAGATATAGATGAATGGGATAGATTTGACAATGAAAATGTATTTGACGTAAATGCTTATTATTTTCCATTATTAAATCAAATAATAATTCCAAATGGAATTCTACAAAAACCTTTCTTAGATCAGGATAAAAATATGGCATACAATTTAGCATATATTGGTAGTACAATAAGTCATGAAATGATACATGCTTTCGATGATGAAGGATCAAAATATAATTATAAAGGTGAATTCAATAACTGGTGGAATGATACAGACAAACAAAAGTATAAAGAAAAACAAAAATCAGTAATAAATCAGTATGAGAACTATGCAAAGAAAATTGATAATTTTAAGTTAAGTGGTAAACACAGTTTAGGAGAGAACATTGCTGATATAGGAGGATTAGCAATAGCTGAAGAAACATTGATTGAATATTTGAGAGAATGTGGAACTGATAATATAAAAATAGACGACCATTTAAAAATATTCTATGGTTATTATTGTCAACAATGGAGAACAAAAATAAAAAAACAAGCAAAACATGAATTAAGTGCAACAGATGAACATGTAAATCCTAAGTATAGAGCAAACATGTCACTTGCAAGATCAAAAAATTTCATAAGATTATTTAACATAAAAAAAGGGGATTTAATGTATTGGTATGATACAGATCAAATATGGTAAAATTCTTGAGGCCATTTTCCATTTATTGCCCTGTAATTTAAATTTTGTATCTTACGCATAAATGACATCTTTTTTTTGTACCTGTTTTTAAATTTACGTTGTATTAATCTTAACCAAAAAGTTTTTTTGATTACTAAAGTATAACCGTTGTAGTAAACTCTTTGAATAATTTCAATTTGTGACTGTAGACTATTAATATATTGATGGTTTCTAATAAATGGATTATATGATATTCGATTTAAAGATTGTAACCATATTAAATGATCATTAATGATAGCATCAAACATTTCAAATGGATTTTTTAAAATCTCTTTAGGTTCAATAGTATAATTCAATAAATAATAATTTAAAACATTATCAGAAGAATTACTAATAGGTTCATCAAAAAGTCCTATCAATCCTAAACCAAATTTTGAAGATTTAACAAACTGATTTCTATAATACTCATAATTAAATTCCCATTCATTATCAAAATATAGTTGATCAGATTCATTAAATGGAACAAACCATCCTAACTCATCATTATCAGCTGATGAATCATCTGAAAAATCATATGTTGATTCATCTTCAATCATAATTATATATTGATTATAAATAAGATAATATTATAATATCAATTTTTTTGATAATATAATATATGATTACTAGAAAGTATAAAAAAAAGAATAATAAAAAAACGAAAAAACAATTTTTATATAATCCAGATGATCCTAGTAAAAGTTTTGATGTTTATATTAATAAGAATCCAAGTGATACTATCCCTATAAAATATAAAACAGTAGATGATGTGAAAGATACAATAAAAAAGCTTGAAAATCTATTTAAATCAAAAAAATATCCTCATAAAAGAATATGGCAAGTTGGTATGATTTTAAAAGTGAGATTAGAAGCTATGTTAAAACATAAGTCTTCTCTCTATAAAAAGGCGAAGGGGGTTAGATCAAGATACGAAATTGCGAATCGATATTTCAAATTTTTAGGAAGAAGAACTAAGGAAAAGACTTTTGAAGAGAGAAAGAAATTAGTTTTCAAAATTTAATATATAATATATAGATATGAAACTTTTAAGTGAAAATTGGGAGTGGGATAAAACAATTGACTTAGCAAGAGAATTAAATGGTTCTTATGATAAACCAGTTATTTTTCATTGTTATTGGACTGGAGAACCTTTAAATGAAAGGCATTTATACTCTATATTATCTTGTTATTATTTTAATGTATTAAACCGCAAACATAAAATAATTTTATGGACAGAAAATCTGAGGAAGAATGATATTACTAAAGAAATTAGTAAATATTGTGAAATAAAATCATTTCTTTATGAAAGCGAAAAGAAAAAAACTGAAATCAATGAATTAAAAGGAAATGTGTATATAAAAAATGGATATGATAAACGTTTTCGAGCTGATTTTATAAGATGTCTATTATTATATAATTATGGAGGGTGTTGGTTTGATTTAGATTGTTTTTTTTTAAGAAGTTTTGATCCAATTTTTAAAAATTTTGAAAATGAAGTCTGTCTTTATCAATGGACATGGTGGAATTATCCAAATAATGCTATATTTATATCATTAGAAGCTAAAAGTGATAAATTGAAAGATTTTATTGTTTATGTAAAAAATCGTGATAGAGGTTGGGGGTGTCAACAAGCGTCTCTCACATTTGATTTACCATTAGATATATTAGTTTTACCTTGTTCATGGTTCGAACCTAATCATATGGCAAAAAATGATCCCGAATTGTACAAAGATCTACGATTTAAAAAAATATGGAATTTCGATAATTTTTATAAAGGGTCATTTTGTTATCATTGGTGTCAAAATGGAAAATGGAATGAAAAGATTGAAGATAATAGTTCAATAAAACAATTAGTTCAAATAATAAATTCAAAAATTGATACTAATTATTAATTCCAAAATTTTCATTAAGAATATTATTTTTTGAATTAGGTTTATTTGTTTTTCGTTTAATTTGATATGTAGAGTTAGATGTAGTTGACTGTTTGTTATTCATTATAAAGTCATTATTTTCTTCGTGGAGTTCAGGTAAAACTTTAGTTAAAGGTTTATCAACTACCATAAACAACCTATCATTTTTTAATAACTGTCTATATTCTTGTATAGTTAAATTACCATAATATTTATCAAGTGTATAATATGGATTTGGTGCTGGCTTAATATTTTTATTGTAATTGTATATTTTACAATAAATATGATTCATAAGATGATATCTTTCAAATTTTGAGGATGTATCAATATTTTCATTCATTAGATATGAAACACCACATTCAGGACTACAAAAACACCCGTAACAGTGATAAGTATTTCTTAATTTGAACTTTGGAATGAGTATGCAGGGATTATCAAATTCATATGTACACCAAAAGCAACAAGACTTGTTGTTAATAATTGTATTTGTATGTAAAATGTCTTGTAATTCTTTTAATTTTTTATTAATAACTTTTATGTTAGTATCGTTATTATAATTAATATCATCATGATTAATATTATCTTCGTTACTAATAATAATATTTTTCTTGTTATTATTTTCAATGCTGTTTATTGAAACATTTTCAATTTTATTATCGTATATTTGATAACTAAGTTCCTGCATTTTTCCACTACTATTAATATCAATATTTAACACATTATCATAACTATTTTTAAAAGTTGTTAAATCTTCACTATTGCATTTAAGGTGTAAAATAATATTTTTTTTGACATATTTATTATCTTCAATGTTTGATAAATTTTCAATAATCTTACCTCCTTTTGGTTTTCTCCCTCTTTTTTTTGGAACATGTGGTTCCTGTGGTACATCATCTTTAACAAGATTATCTTTTGCAAGTTGTTCGTAATAACTTTTGGGTTTTCTTCCTCTTTTTTTTTTCAAAGGCTCTTCTTGTGGTTTCAAATTATTATCACTCATTTTCTAAAAATATACATAAAACTTTAAGTAATTTTAATAAATAACTTAAATTAGTTAAAGATATAAAGGTAAGTATTTTATGAATAATTCGATACCATGGGTTGAAAAATATAGACCTGATAGATTTGAAAATATAGTATTAGATGAAAATAATGAAAAAATATTTAAAAATATAGTAGATTTTAACTTATTTCCTAATTTATTATTTTATGGTCCTCCAGGTACTGGAAAAACAACAACAATAATAAATTTAATTAAGAAATACCAAGAAAGGTATAATCAAGAACATAAGTCCTTAACAATACATTTAAACGCTTCTGACGAAAGAGGTATAGAAATAATAAGATCACAAATTATGCAGTTTATAAATTCGAAACCTTTATTTTCAAATGGAATAAAATTTGTGATATTAGATGAAGTAGATTATATGACAAAAAATGCTCAACAAGCTTTAAAATATTTATTACAGTCATATAATGAAAATGTAAAATTTTGTTTAATATGTAATTATATAAGTAAGATAGATGAGTCTCTAAAAAAAGAATTTATAAGATTAAAGTTTAATCAACTTCCATGTGATAAAATATATAATTTTATAAAAAATATAGTAGATAAAGAAGAATTAAATTTAACAGAAAATGAAATAGTTCTCATACAAAAATTATTTGGATCGGATATAAGAAGTATGATAAATTTTTTACAATCAAATCAAGAATACAAAATTAATGATAATATGAAAATTAAAATAATAAGTAATAAAATATGGGAAGAATTAACAGAAAAAATTAAAAAATATGGTAAAAGTAATAAAAAGTTAGTTAATACGTATATTTTTGAAATATCTGTAAGTTATAATATTGATCAAAAACACATGATAAAAAATTATTTTAATTATGTGATTGAGAATGAATTATATTTTGTAAATGAAAATTTTTTAAACTTTATAGAAAATATTATACATACACCCAATTCAAGTAATGAAATATTTATAAATTATTTTATTTCACAGATGGCAAAGTTTTTAAAGTAATAACTTTAGTATCTTTAAATTTGTTAAAAAAATTGTTATTTCTTAGTTTTAATTTATCCAAAAATTCATTTGTAGGAGGAGACGATCCAAAGTGAGGATCAAAAGTATTTTCATTAAGTTTATATTCTTTAGATCCAATCCTCTTTATTGGGTATCCTTTTGTTGAAACATCCATCATGTCTTGGGTGAGTTCCATATATATAATTAAAAATATAATTTTATATAAAATTGATTTGTTTAAATTATTTAAAGAATTAAATATATTAATTTGAATGGACTTAGAAGATGAATGGATGAATTTCTCTGAGTTATCACAAGATAACGACTCAATAAAAAATATACATGATAAAAACAATGAATTATCTTTTGGAATAAATGAAAATATTAATGTTCCTAAATCAAGTGATATATACATATCAACTAAAACTAAAATATGTTATTTCAACTGTGATATAAATTTATTTGATGTATTTTGGAAATTAAACCTAATACAATATTACGAAAATAAAGAAGGTGTGATAAAAAAACAGATGAAGTTTAATTCATTATCTAAAAAAGATTATGAAAATACTATTTTATTAATTGAAAAAGAAAAACAAAATAATTTTGTTGAAGAAACCGTTATTCAACATTTGGATACTCATAATGGAGATAAAATAAGATTCAAAGATATTAGAAAAGTAAGTGTTGGAATTTCAAAAAAAGATATTATGAGCTACAGAAGTAAACCTAAAAGTGCTTTTTATAATTGCTTTGTAATATTAGTAAGAATAATAGATGATAATGTTTTCAAAGAAGTACATGTAAAAATATTCAATACTGGTAAAATAGAAATTCCAGGAATACAAAGTGACAAATTATTCAAAAAAATTACAGAATATGTAAAAAATATTATGATCAAATTTTACCCAAATATAAATCTTACTGAAAAAGAAGAAACGGTTCTTATTAATTCAAACTTTTCATGTGGATACTTAATAAATAGAGATACATTATTTAAAAAATTAAAAAATAAATACAAAATAAATGCTTCATACGATCCATGTTCTTATCCAGGAATACAATGTAAATACAAAGTAAAGGGTAATGATAATATTAATTATGAATTATCTTTTATGATTTTTAGAACGGGAAGTGTTTTAATTGTTGGAAAATGCAACGAACAAATTTTAATGGATGTATATGAATATTTAAAAGAGATACTTTATAATGAATATAGTGAAATTCATCAAAAAGGGGATATAAATATAAATAATAAAAACAAAAATAAAAAAATTAGAAAAAAAAAAATAAGAATCTTATAATTATTTTACGATAATACTATCTATTTTTTTTAAAACAGTATCTAATTCATGGGGTTTATTATCAAAAATTTCAGATAGCTTATTATGTAACTTATCCAATACAGAGTTATCTTTATCAAAGTTAGTTAATATTTTTTCAATTTGCTTATCCAAAAATAAATTTATTTTTTTAAAATTATTACAAAATGTATCTTTATTATTTTTGTCAAAAAAATTAAAATTATGTAAAAATAATGATTGATAAATGATTGTTAAATAACCTATTTTTTTAAATTTAAAATTATCTTCATTATCCAAAACAAATTTTTTTTTGTGTGAATCTGATAGTTCATATATAGACTTTCTATAAACATATAATATTGCATCATTCAATGAAAGATTAACAAAATGTATCTCAGTGTCATTACGAGTAATTTGATTAATATATTCAATATAAAAATATATAGAATTTGAAGTATATAGTTTAGCAACCTCTAAATTTTTTGTATACATTAATATTATCTTAAAAACATTTAATATTATATTAATTCCCTTTTCTAAATAATGTTTCTCAATATTTGAATTTAAATCATCACAACAACATTCAATATATCCATTTAGTAACATTTTAAGAGAAAAAAAAACATCTTTTAGGGAAAAACGAATTTTATCATTATAAAATTCCATATTGTTTAAGGATAATTCTTTAGAATCCATATAATATGTAACTTTTTTTATTTAATTCGTTTAAAAGTATTTAAAGAATTTCAAGCATTAATTTATAAAATGAGTGAAAGTCAAGCAGCTTCCGAATCGTCATATAGAACCCCATCCGATACTACAATGAAACACTGTGTTAAATTATCAATTGTCCAGGACAAACCTATTATGATGGATTATTGGGTTCCATCTTTAGAAAAAAAAGCGTTAATTGGTGTTAGAGAAAATAGTGAAAAACTTTTAGTAAAAAGTGAAGAAGAATACACTAGTCCTATTGCAAAAATTTACAAAGTAGAAAGTGAATTTATCGCTGAAACAGAAAACTCAATATATGTTGTTTCAACTGATATTCCTACTAAAAAAATTCAAGGTTAAATATGTTAATTATTCGTTTTAATTTAAAATAAATAATTAATAATTTTATTATGATCAAACTAGAAAAATTAATATGTTATTACATCAATTTAGATATTGATATGACAAGAAATGATCATTGTATAAAATTACTTTATGATATTGGTTTTGATGAGATAATTAGAATTACACCAATTGATAAACTTTCTAGTGAAATTGGTGAAAGTGAAAAAAGGTGTTTGAGGTGTAAACATTGTAAAGGTCATGGAAAACCAAGAGGTTTTAAAAGTTTAACAATGACAACTAGAAAAATATTTGAGGATATCCTAAAAAGAAATGATAATACATTTTATTTTATATTTGAAGATGACATTGAATTAACATCTAATATTAAAAGAGAAGACTTTAAAGAAATTATAAAAAATGATTTTTTAGAGATAGAAAGCTATGTAGACTTCATTTACCTAGGCTTAATTATTCCTAATACAGAAGTTAATAATAAAGAAAAACCTTTTGATCCTAAGTTTGCTAATGGATATGCAACACACGCATACGCTATTAATAAACATGGTATAAACGAATTATTGCGTAAAATTCCATGTTGGCATCAACCAATAGATGGTATGTACAGACACTTCATTACGGCTCCACTACTTGGTTTTGAAAATTGTGCTAAATATGGACCTGGGCATAGAGGATATCTCTTTCAAGACAGAGAAGCTGATTGGTATGATGGTACACGTATCGTAACCAAAGATGATATAAGCGAAAATTTAGAATATAATTTACTCACTTAATGTACTATCTAACTGATCTATTTTATCATCAGACAATTCAGATGGAAATATTATATTAAAATTTATAAATAATCTACCTACCTGACCATCACGTTTCATACCCATCCCACATATTTCACGAACATATCCTGGCTTAATTATATTACCTCTTTGATTTGTTATTTTATAATTTTTTCCGTTTACATGATCTATCTCATAATAAAACCCACACAACGCTTCTTTTAAAGATATATCTTTATTAATAGTTAAATTTAATCCATCTCTTATAAAATTTGTATTGTTAGTAACTTTGAAAATTAAATTAATATCACCATGTACACCTTCTGTAATATGTCCTCTCTCTCTTAATACTATTTTTTCATTATTATCTATTCCTTCAGGTATTTCAATATATATTGTCTCATTTTCATTAGTTGATACACTATCTTTTATTATTCTTTTTTGTATTGATATCATATATGCATTACATCCCTTAAAAGCTTCTTTTATATCTAAAACTATTTCTTTTACAATAGGATCAGGCTTTCTTATTTTTGGTTGCATTGGTCTCTGATTATGATATACTCTTATATTTGGTCCCATTCCACCAAAACTTCTAAATGGATCATGTTGGCCATTAAAAAATGCTTGAAAAATTTCAGGTGGCATACCATGAGGCATACCGTGTGGCATACCGTGTGGCATACCACGGTGCATTCTATCTTTATTATCGTATTGACGTTTTTTTTCAATATCACTTAACGTTTCATAAGCTTCATTCAATTCTTGGAATTTTGCTTGGTTACCACCAGGTTTATCAGGATGAAATTTTAATGATTGTGATCTATATGCTTTTTTTATTTGATCACTTGAAGAATCTTTTGAAATTCCTAATATTTCATAATAATTTTTACTCATTTAAATATTATTATACAAAAACTTAAATATATTTTTACTCATTAATATAAAAATGTCTTCATTTATTAAAAAATATCAACCTAAAAATTTAACTGAATTTGGTCTTAAAGATGAAACACATGACTTTATAAATACTCTTATTGATATTGATAAATTAAATTTATTATTTGTTGGTGAACCAGATTCAGGAAAAACAACTATATTAAATTGCATCATTAGAGAATACTATAAAGGATATCCTGAGAAAGAATACAATAAAAATATTATATATCTCAATTCAGCACAAGAACAAGGAATACACTTTTATAGAAATGAAGTCAAAACTTTTTGTCAAACATGTAGTATTATTAATAACAAAAAAAAAATCGTAATAATAGATGATTTAGATCTTATAAATTCACAAAGCCAACAAGTTTTTAGAAATTGTATCGACACTTATAAAAATAATGTTCACTTTATCTGTTCATGTAGTAATCTTAAAAAAATTATTGAAAGTATTCAATCACGACTAATAATAACAAAAATTCCAATTGTAGATGATACAAAATTAACTGAAATATGTAAAAAAATTACTGAAAATGAAAATATTACTATAAAACATGATTCTATTAATGTTTTTTTTAAATTTTGTGAAAAATCACTACGAATTATGATAAATTATTTAGAAAAGTTCAAATTATACAACGATATAATAGATGTAGACGTTATTAACTCGCTATGTACAAATATTAATGATAATATTTTTGACAATTTTATTGATAATATGAAAAACAAAAAACTTTTGGATTCTATAAGAATAATTAAAAATATATATAATCAAGGATATTCAGTTATGGATATTTTAGATTGTTTTTTTAGTTATGTAAAATTAACTAATAAATTAACAGATGAAGAAAAATACAAAATTATACCTTTCATTTGCAAATATATTCATATATTTCATGATATTCACGAAGACGAATTAGAAATACCTTTATTTATAAATAATATTATAAAAATAATTTAATAATTATTTATTGTACTAATATATGGAAGACATTTTAAAATTTTTTACAAGTTTATTTATACCTGCACCTATTGTAGAAAACTTTTTTTCGTCTAGCAATAATTATGATGATGAAAGTAGATGTAGTGAGTTAAATATTCAATACCCAAATACTGCCGCTGTAAAATCACTTGATATTAATAAAATAGGTCCTGAAAAGGTTATTATATATAAAAATAAACGTACACAAACAGAAGAAGTACCTAAAAAATTAGGTGAATATCCATTACGTGATTTTTATATTAAGACATCTTATAACTGTTCTGCTGTAGGAGAATTCAAAAAGGATTTTGTTGATATATGTGCTATTAAAAATGGTATCAAACAAGGTTGTAGATGTCTAGATTTTGAAATTTACTCTATTAATGATAAACCAGTCATTGCAACTTCATCTGCTAACACTAATTATGTTAAAGAATCAAAAAATTACATTCCATTCATAAATGCAATGAAAGTTGTTGCCGCTGAATCATTTAATTCACCATCACCATCACCATTTGATCCTATGATACTACATTTCAGAATTAAAAGTGAAAATATAAAAATATATAACACTATGGCAAAGATTATTCAAGATGTTTTTACAAATAAATATCTTTTGCCTAGTAAATTTGGAAAAGAATATAATAATAAAAGTTTAGGAGATGTACCTATTAAAGAATTAAGAGAAAAAATTATAATTTGTTTAGATAAAACAAACAGTATTTTTGAAAATACAAAATTATATGATTTAGTTAACATTTGTAGTAACTCTATGTTTATGCGTTTACATAGAAATAATGATGTAACATACGTACAAGATTTTAACGAACTTGTTAATTATAATAAAACTGCCATGAGTATAGTTTTACCTGATTTATCTAGTACTTCAGATAATTTAAAACCTACTATACCATTAAAATATGGTTGTCAATTAGTAGCAATGAACTTACAAAATAACGACGACAACATGCAATATTATAACAAATTCTTCAATGACTATGGTACATCCTTTGTATTAAAAGATAAAAAATTAAGGAAGATAGACAAGGTTGTTCCTTTACCACCACTTCAAGATGAAAAATTATCTTATAGAGATAGAGAAGTTAGAGATCAACATTATAATTTAAGAATATAAATTTTATATATATCTATTATATGGGAAATAAAAAAAAAAGTATAAAACTTACTGATAAGAATACAAAATATACCAATCATAAAAAAAGTAAAAAAAGTATGAGGGACGAAGATCCAGACACAGTTACTAGTAAAAAATCCAAAAAATTTGTAAACTGTGATAAAAAAGATTTTGCTGAATGTGAATTAGAGATATTAAGAAATGCTGTATCAAATGTTGAAAATAAAAAAGGTGAAGAAGTAACTAACACAAAAGAAGTTAAAAAAATTATTGAAATTGTAGAAAATTTTATTAAAAACAACAATCTTGTTTGTTATGGAGGCACTGCTATTAATAATATATTACCCAAAAGAGATCAATTTTATAATTTCGATATTGAAATGCCTGATTATGACTTTTTCTCTCCAAATGCAATGCAAGACGCAAAAAAACTTGCTGATCAATACAAAAAAGAAGGTTACGATGAAATATTAGCTACCGCAGGAGTACACTACGGTACATTTAAAGTTTTCGTTAACTTTATACCTGTCGCTGATATTACACAAATGAGTCATGAAATATTTGATATTATACAAAAAGAATCAATTAAAGTTGCACAAATTAGATATGCCCCTCCAAATTTTTTACGTATGTTGATGTATTTAGAAATTTCACGTCCTGGAGGAGATGTTAGTAGATGGGAAAAAGTTCAAAAAAGATTAACTGCACTAAATAAAAATTATCCTTTAAAATTAAAATCATGTGCAACCAAAGACTTACAAGGTAGTAATAAATTCAATAAAGAAAAAGCATTGAAAATACATAAATGTATTAGAGATGCAGTAACAGATAATAATCTTGTCTTTTTTGGAGGATATGCAACTTACTTATATTCAAGATATATGTCCCCAAGTATAAAAGATAAATTTAATCGAGAAAATTCTATATTCGATATATTAGCTATGGATATTAATAAAGCATCTATAGTAATAAAAGAAAGATTAATGGATAAATATATTGACGAAAAAAATATTGAAATAATTCAACATCCACCAGTTGGTTCTATTACTTTACAAATTGTCCCAGAACATGTTGAAATTAGAGTTAACAAACAAACTGTATGTATAGTGTATAAACCCGTCAATTGTCACAGTTACAATGAAATTGAAGTTGATAAAGTTAAGTATAAAATTGCTAGTATTGATACTATGTTAAGCTTCTTCTTGTCCTTTATTTATTCTAAAAGAAGCTACTTTAATAGAAATAGAATATTATGTATGGCTGACTTCTTGTATAACGTTCAACAAAAAAATAGATTATCACAAAAAGGTATTCTTAAAAGATTCAGTGTAGATTGTTATGGTGAAGCAATATCTAAAGAAGATCTTAGACAAGAAAAAGCCGATGCATTTCAAAAACTTAAAAGTAAACAAAATACAGAAGAATATGACAAATGGTTTTTAAAATATAGACCAACTGGTTATGCTGGTGATGATGAAGAATATCCTCAATTTACAGAAAAACAATTACTTACTATGCTTAAAAATCTAAGAAAAAAAACAAAAAAAGCACCCCCTGAAAAAGGAAAGAAAAAAAGAAAAATATCAAGGAAAAAGAGAAAACAAAAAGGGAACAAATATATTTTCTTTTAAGACATAAATTATATTTAAATATCATTTAAATATAATTTCACGATAATAATCATATGGTTCATAATATTATTGATGATATAACTCCAATGATTAAATTAGCTATTATACATCCAACTATTAACTATATAAGTGAAAACTTTCAAATAAATCCAATAACTATAATACTTTTAACAGGATTGATATTTTTCTTAAAATCAATTAGTTTATATGATATTTATCATAAATTCATATTAAAAATTTATTATGGTAAAATATATACTTTATATTGTTCAGAAATAAAATTTGTAGGAGACAAATTTACAAGACACACGACATATGCATCTAGAGCAAGTATAATAACTAGTGAATCATTTGATGCTTTATGGGATTATATTTTATCTTGTAAAAATAATAATATTTATTCACTAAAAGAGTGGAGAACATTTCAAATGGATATTGATAATCCTAGTAGTGAAAATATTTCAAATCGTTACTTTGTTAATCAAGAATGGCCAATATATGTAGGTGACACTATTCATATCGACATAAAGATTAAAAAAGATAGAATAGAAATGCAACACGGATACGCAAAACAAGAAGTCGATCATGAATCCATTCATCTTACCATTTATTCTTATGTTAAAAATATTTACGAATTGAAAAAATTTGTAGATGATATTACTAAAAAATATAAAGAAGAAACAGAAAAGAAAAGAAAGGGTAAACTATATAATTATTATTTAACTAATATTAAAGATGAAGATACGTGTTGGGACGAAAAAAAATTTGAAAGTTCAAAAACATTTGAAAATTTATTTTTTGATGGTAAAAAAGATATTATAAAAAGGATTGATTTCTTCTTAAATAATAAAGATTATTATTACAAATGGGGTATTCCTTATACTTTAGGAATTGGTTTACATGGACCTCCAGGTACTGGTAAAACATCATTTATTAAAGCACTTGCTAATAAAACAAAAAGACAAATAATTACTATTCCATTAAATAAAATAAAAACTGAAACTGCATTTTATAATACATTTAATACAAAAATTAGGTGTTGTGGAGATGGTGTGAGAAAATATAATTTTGAAGACGTTATTATTGTATTAGAAGATATCGATTGTATGAGCGATATTGTATTTGAAAGAAAAGAAAAAGAAGATAAAAATAATAAAGAAGAAGAAGCAGTTGAAGGAGAAGAAACAACTATTAATATTAAAAAGATGTTGAAAGATGCTATTGAAAGCGACGAAGTTGAAGTTAGAAAATCTATATTAAACGACGATAAACTCACTTTATCATTTATATTGAATGTTATTGATGGTATACAAGAACATCCAGGAAGAATACTTGTTATTACTTCCAATCATTATAATAAATTAGACCCTGCTCTAGTTAGACCTGGTAGAATTGATGTGTCTTTAGAAATGAAAAAAGCAAGTATACAACTAATTAAAAGTATGTATAAACATTATTTCGCAAAAAACTTCCCAAAACAATATGTAGGACAATTAAAAGATAATGTTATTTCTCCATGTGAATTTATTAACTACAAATTTAGAACTAAAAAATCATCCGAATTTCTGAAACTTTTGATAAATAAAATGAATGAATAATATATGTCAGAAGAAAATATATATTTTGGAAAATTTAAAATTGATAAAAGACAAATATTCTATGAAAAAAATGATATTCTAGGTATTGTTAACATAAGTCCTATTGTAAAAGATCATGTATTAGTGATACCAAAAAGTAATAAAATACAAGAAGAAGGAGGTGATATAGATAGATTCTATAAATTAACACCTAAAATTGCTCAAGACTTATATTTAGCTGTACATGAAATAGAAAGGGCATTCATTGAAAATCTTAAAAATGATGGTGTTACAGGATTTAATATTGCTATGCAAGATGGAAGATCAGCGGGACAAAGTGTACCACATGTTCACGTACATATTTTACCAAGAAAAGGTAATGAATTTTCACCTCCTGATCGTGTACACAGTTCAATAGAAAGAGGAGTTATGACACCTGAAGGAAATAATCAAGAATTTCAAGTAGAACAAATGAGAATTCCTCCTAGAAGAGGCGAGGAAGGTATGGCTCAAATGGCAGCTGAAGCAGAACAATATAAAAGTTGGTTATCAGAACAGTCAGGAGGAATGGATAATTTAGGACCTGATTTTCCACTTAATGAAGAAGAACAAAAAGAATGGGATCAAGAATTTCCTTCAGGAAAACAAAAGAAAAATATCAGCAAAAGATCTCATCATAGAACATTATTGAAGGATATGTATGACAAATGGAAACCAAATCAACGAATGACAGAGGGTGAAGCTAATTTTGAAAGAGCACAGGAAGAATTTATAAAAACATTCGGAGTTGAGCCTACTGCAATTAATGTTAATAATATAATGCAAAAAATAAATGATAAAGTAAAAGAAGGAAATGATATATTTGAAATTATTGAAGATGATGATTATCTTGATAGCATTTTAAAAGAATCATCAAACCAAACAGGAGGATCTAGTGGTAGCTATAAGTTTTTAATTGACGAATATCAAAAAGATATGGAGTATTTTAAAAATAAAAAGGGTGGAAAAAAAACAAAAAGAAGAAAAATTAAAAACAAAGTAACTAAGAAAAACATTTAATTATAATAATAAATAAAGTATTAATTTAGTTATTATTAAAGATTAATGAGGAAAATTATGTGGATAACCATCAATCTCATAGTGATCACATTTATTATAATCTACTTCAAATCCGACATCATGTACAAAAGCTGCTGTTATTCTACTTAAAGGTAATGGATCTGTTCCCCATTCAATAAAACCTGTCATTAACTCATGACCTAAACCTGGATGAAAAACACCATTAATATTTCTATTATTTAAAGATATATGTCCTTCATCTCCTTCTTCAGGATGAACTGATGCTGTTCCATGACCACCATCATCTTCTATTGGAATACCTGTTAATAATTTTGTATCTGTATCAAATGTATAAAATCTATATTCACGAACTGCGTTCTCAGCTGTGTAAACATGTTTTGTTACTCCATCATCTGCATCTACATATGTTGATTTTGTTCCGTTTAAAAACCATAGTGATCCTATACCGAGTGAGTGACCTAATTCATGTAAAACTGTATAATAGTAACTATTATTTCCATCACTTCTTGCCCATGATGCCAGTTGTTCTGTATATTTTGTATTCATTACTAATTTATTTTCAATTGGTATTTTAGTTCCAAGACTATCATAAATAATTGAATATAATTGTGAAATATCAGTACAGTCAATTATAATACTATTATTAGATGCATCTTGATTCTGTAAATCTAATATTTTTTGTGTAGAATTATATCCTAATACACCATCTTCTTCTAATAACTTGTATTCAACGTTTATTTTTATTTTATTACTTGTTGAAACTCCCTGAACAAGTTTATTAGGAACACTAATTAACATATCATCCCATCTTTTAATAGCCAAATCTACATTACTTATGTCGTAATCTTGAACATAATATGTTGGTTCATAAAAGAAACTAACTTCAAAATTGTTATAAGTTAGACTATGAGGAAATTCTAATAAACCTAAAAGATTTGTAAAAGTTCCTGGTGTACCCCTTAAATAGATTGTACTATGAGGATAAGTACTTTGAATAATATTCTTTGACAAATCGCTTGTATTATTTCTATATTGATATAATTGATTACCATCAGTATCAGTTCTAATTCCAGTACCAACATAATCACCACTAGCATCAATACTTAACACATAATGATAACAACCTCTAGGATATTCTGGTGTTGCTGAATATATAGCATTACATTTATCCAAATCTCCTAATCCTGGTATGTATTCGAAACCTTCATCTTCTACTACCTTACTAACTAAATTTCGTTGTATGTAGTATCTATAGCTAGACTTCATTACTCTACATTTTGTTAATTGTTTATCAAATAATAAAGAGGTTGTACCAATAGGTCCATATACAGGATAACCATCTAACATATAACCCAAAATAGGAGAATGTGATTTAAATCCTTCTTTATTAATTTGATTATTTAATATATATTCTGCATCTTGTGTAGCTAGTGGTTGATTAGATGGATCAATAACCATATATTCTAATCCACTTGGATATCTTGCATAGTAATAAGGTCCTGTTCCTGTAACATTTGTTGATGGTCCTGTCACATATCCACCATAACTATCAAAAGTAGAATAGTAATGTAAATCTCTTAAATTACTTTGATAATTACCTAAAGAATTGATAAATGGATTAAAGAAAGGAACTCCATTTACTGCGACTCCAATTGGTGTATGAAGACTGGTTAATGTTAAATTGTTAATATCATCTTCTTCACTATTTACAGGATTATCTTCAACACTTACTATAGGTATAGTAAATACGTAGTTTTGTTCTCCAATAATGTTTCTGTTTGTGTCTGTAGTTGCAACAGTATTATCCCATATTCCTTCAATTACACTGTCACCTACTCTAGGTATATAATTAGGTATTCCATTACTAGATATAATTAAAAAATTATTTGACAACTCAGCAGAGACTCTAGAATATAAAGGTTCTGTTCCTGAAACACCTCCTCTCACTTCTCTTAATGTTCTATCACTCTCTACACCAGTTAAATAAAGAAAACTATCTGGAGGATGATGTTGATATTCTGGTTCTGGTTCTGGTTCTGGTTGAGGCTCTGGTTCTGGTTCTGGTTGAGGTTCTGTAACACCATAAACTTCAACTGAATTTCTAGCTAATTGATATGTCAAATCATCAAAATTATTGGAAATATCACTAGAATATGTAATACCAAAGTTATTAGATAAATCTGTTATATTATATAATAAAGTAAAAGAATTTATACTCTCGTATCTGGATGTCAAATAAGTATTATTTAAAGCAATTTCATCAATTATTTTATAAACTCTTTTTAAATATAATTTTGTTCCATATTTTTCACTCGCACTATATCCTATAACGTTGAACATAATAAATTCTATGTTCGCTTCATCTACTAATGTACTTATTCCATTATATTTATCGTTAAATTGGAATGTATTACCATAAAATTCTGAATATAATATATTTGTAATTGATGACAATACATTTTCGTAAGGAACTACATGTGATAATATGTTAGTCATACAATTAATTTTTGTTGAAAGAGTTGCAAGATCTTTATTAAATAATCTATCATCGAAATAATTAAAGTTAAATTCTTCAGAACGATCTAAACCAAACATGTTGTGAACATTATCTTTAGCTTCTTCTATTATATCTTTTATTTCTTGATATGAATGTTGTGTTGTTACAATTTCATTTACTAATTCAGCAACAAGAGTTGTAAAAATATTTATGTTATAATTATTATTTGATATGTCTAATAAGTCTAGATACGTAATATTTGAATATCTTTTATTTTCTAAATTTGTTTTAGTACTAATATTTTCTCCACCAGTTGCAGTTATGTAATAAAATACATTATCTTTTAATCCATCTGGAAATATGTAAACACCTTCATTGTTTGATATATTTGTATCTTCTAAATTTTTATTTTTTAAATTAAAAAATTTAATATTTGATTGTGAAACTAAACCGTCAATGACAAATCCAGGAATTATTTCTGGTTCAGCTTCTGGTTCAGATTCAGGTTCTGGTTCGGGTTGTGGTTGTGGTTCGGGTTCTGGTTGTGGTTCAGGCTGAGGAGCTTCTTCATAGACTCTTCCATAATATGCCAAAACTTCATCTAGATCACGTTGACCATAAACTGATCCATATTTTGATAAAACTAAGTCTAAATCGCCTTGATCAACAACAAAATCATTATTAAAATCACCTAAAAAATATCTAAATGTGGGATGTGAATATCCACTCATTATAACTTTATCTTCATTTAATATTAAGATTAATAACTAATTAATATTAAATATAATTAAAGTGGATCACCGTTTAATGAATATGCTAATGGAGTATTTATAACAATTTCTCCATCTTGTATTGTTCCTGTAACGAAAGATGATATAACGTCAGGAACATTCTCTGGATTAATAGAAAAGTTAAAAGTACCTGATGTTCCTTTCTTAATAGTAATTTGTGCAATAAAGAAATTACTAACAGGCAATGAAGTTCCTGATTTAAACCATACTACATTCTCAATTATTGTTCTCTCAATAATTCCACCTTGGAAATTTGGTCTACTATTACTATCAGTTGCAACTATTTCTCCCCATCCAAGATATGTATCATATATACGTAATGGTGCGAGAGATATTTCACCTGATGTTGGAGTAACAGCAGAATTCATCAAAGGTTCTTGGAATATAACATCTTCAACTGGATCATTATCAGGTAAAACATTTATTTTCAAACTAGTTAAGTTAGTATTTTTATCTTGCATGTCTTCCAATCTTAATAATAGTCTGTTTTGAACATATTCATCAGGATAAGCATCTCCTAATGTTCCAGCTGGTATTATTTCTGTTTCAACACTAATTAAAAAATCTGGTTCTGGTTCTGGTTCAGACTCAGGCTCTGGTTCAGACTCAGGTTCTGGTTCAGGCTCTGGTTCAGCTTCAGGCTCAGGCTCTGGTTCAGCTTCAGGCTCAGGCTCAGGCTCTGGTTCAGCTTCAGGCTCAGGCTCTGGTTCAGCTTCAGGCTCAGGCTCTGGTTGAGGTTCAATAAAGTCTTTTTCATCAGAATCACCTGTTAGTGCTTTAAAAACTATAGTTATTCCATCTCTAATTACAGTAATTCCATTTTCATCTGGATATTGATTACTATCAGAATCTTCACTGTATTTATAAACAACTTTTTCATTTACTCTTAAAATTTTTGTAGGTCCATCTATTTTTGGATTTTCAGGTCCACCTATCATATCAGTATCTATTGTACTTATTCCTATAAGTTGAATATCAGGATTAGCTCTTTTAACAGATCTTGGGTGATTTTCATTACTTGCAAAAAATAATGGACTAAATGATACATCTTCTAGATATGTATCTGATACATTTTGGTCACCATCAAAACTATATACATAATATAAAGTTCTTGTTTCGCCTGATTGTTTTACGGTAAAAGGTTTATCTAATCTATATTCTAATAAATCATTTGATCCCTGTAATATAAAACTAGGCAACCCATCATTATCAAATGTAGAATCATCTGAAATATAATAACCAGACAATATAATACCTTTTTCTATAAATGGATACATATCTTCATCAAAACATGGACAATCTGGTCTAACACGTGAAATTAATACATTTCTATTTATATTTCTAGAACCAACTGCACCCAAAACAAAATTTTTGGATTTTGAAGTATTATCATTGTTTCCTAATCTTGTATTTATACCAAATCTAGTGCTTTTTGACATATAATATATTATAACAAAATATTATTGTTATTCTAACAAAGATTCTAATTGTTCATATGTTAAATTAGATTTTATTTTGTTATTATCTATTGTTACTACACATCCACCAGTATTTTCTAAACATGAAACATCAAACTTTTTAACATTATTCTCTATAGAATAATTAATTATTTTTCTATATTCATCAATATTATCTCCTATATGAAGATGTAATCCTATTTTATCTTTATTTATATACTTTAATATATTATCTAATATGTACTTATAATCTTCAAAAATTAATGTACCACATGTGTCAGATAAACAAAATTCATTTATTTCGCTAAATTTCAAATACCTTAATATTTTTTCTACAACAACATCATTATTTATTTTGCCATCTATTGGACACTCATTTATACAAGATATATACAATTTTATTTTTTTTATGATATTTTCTTTATTAGTGATATCTATTATTGTTTTAATGTTTTCTAAACTCTTCTCTTCACTTTTATTAGTGTTTTTTAATGTAAAACTATTTGATACTGATGTTATCAGTGATATATTTTTTATGTTATTACCTTTTAATTCATTATATTTTTTTATATCTGGTACCATCATATAAATATCTTTATCACATGTTTCATGGACACTTTTAAATAATTCAATTGATCCTTTCATTTGAGGAATAATTTTATCTGATACTAATGAACCAATTTCGATACTATGTGGATTATATTTATTGTATATTTTATAAAATAAATGTTTTTTTTCACTTAAGGAATATTTTGTTTTAATTGATTGAATACCATCTCTTAAGGTTACATCAAATAATATTAAACCTTTATTTTTTATATTTTTTAAAATCTTCATAATAAAACTATAATTATTCTTTTAAATAATTATAAATTTTTTATTAACCTATTATATAATGGAACTTACTCTAGATAATATTTTAGGACCTTTTGAAGGAAAAGTTTACTGTAACTATTTTTATGTTATTATGGTACTTGCATTTATCGCTCTTATTGGAGCTGTAATTACTATTGTTTACTGTATGTTTGATAAATTCAAAAATTTCACTGTTTTATTATTCGTTTTATTGAATAATTTCTTATTATATTTCAATGTTCGTCTTGTTTATTCTATGTGTTTAAACTCAATGTAAATTAATTAATAAATTAATCAATAATTAATTTATTAATAGATTAGCCTCAATCGTGGATCGAACACGAGACCTTTTGCTTACAAGGCAAACGCTCTACCGCTGAGCTATAAAGGCATATATATATTATTAATATATAAATTACATGTTACTTACAAAATTTATTGTTTCATTTTGTATAAATAATATTCCTGCAAAAAGCATACTTTTTATTATAGTTCCTTGTAAATTTAAATTTTTATCTTCAGCAAAACAAAATGGTAAATATTTAAGCATCATTTTAGAAAAAACTGGTAGTTGAAATATGAAATACATAAATGCTATTAATATAAATATATGAGCTTTATCATATAAATAGTTAAAATTATTAATTCTATTTTCTTCTAATTTAGCATCATTTAGTACTGTTTCTGAAGTCTCATGTGAAGTTATATAATCCTCTTCAGTTTTAGGTACATAATCAGGTTGAACTTGAATATCACTATTTACATTTGATGTATTCATTGGTATATCTCTATTTGGTAAATCTAAACCACCGTTCATAGATGCTTGTTGTATACCTGATACAATCTCATTTACCATTTGTTTATCTTGTTCACCACTACTTATAGGTAAATCATCTAAATTTGTTGTACCACTCATTATACTTCTAATAACATCTTATTCATAATTTATTTACGCAATAGTTACTATTTTTTTATTCCTATCACATGATGTGTTTATTAATTCATACTTATAACATTTATCATCGTATTTAAAAATTTTATCCTTAATTTTTTCAGGATTTTTACCTTTAAAAACAATACAATTTCTGTCTTTACAAACTTTACTAAACAATGATGCTAAACCAAATCCAAGTATTATTGACATTACTATTTTACCTGTTTCACTAGTAATAATATTCTTTAATGCTAACATATATTATATTACTATATTATTATTGTAATTTTACTTTTTCTATTTTATCTGGATTTGAGGGACATTTTACCTCCAATGGTTTATATTTGTAACAATTATCAGAATTATCTTTATAAATAACTTTTTCTACATTATCTATGGTTGGAGATAAGTATATCACTTTTTTAGGTACATCAATTATATAAACAAAAAATAATCCTATAGAAAGGCTAATTAAAAAAAATTTAAAGTTAATATAATCAAATAACATATACATTATGAATCTAAAAAAATATTAATTTATAAAAAAATTATAATAAATAATCATTATCATCATCATCATCATCATTATTATTCACTCTTCTTTGTAACTCTGGATTTCCATATTCATTAGATATTATTGCATTATCTTCTGGATCATAATATATTTGTTGTGTATCATAATACATTAGTGTATGTCTACTTAATGTAGTGCTATCCATTTCATTAACTCTATATTTCAGACTATTTATTTCATCTATTGTTGGTATTAATAATGTTAAATATTTATCAATAACTTTTGTGATAATTTTATCATCTTTATCTTCTGAACTTGCTTGGACTGCTACGCTGCCTCCCTCCTGCTGCTTCTGGTAATGCTCATGCGTGCGTAATTCTGAAATATCTTTTTTAATTTCTTGAATTGTCTGTTCCCTTAATTGAATTTTAGATGATATATTGTCACTTTTTGATTCATTATTTAATACATATAAATATATTTCTTCTCTCAAAGCTAAATCTTCCATCATTAATGATAACTCTTCATTATAGCTATCAAAGAATGATATAGCTTCTACATCTGTTATGAGTTTCAAAATAAGTCTAGTCTTTACATCTATTATCTTTGATTTTAATGTATCTAAACGTGGTTTTAAACCTTCTATTATTCCATCACCTTCATATATCTTATTATAAGGTAAAAATATGCCTCTATTTATTTCAATATTTAATTTACATGGATTTTCTAAATCTCCACATCTTGCTTTCATTTCATAGTTTTTTATTTGAAAAATTGTGTTTACCTCTCTTTTACAATTAATACACTTAAATTTTATATTTTTCATATTTTTTTTAAATCCCTTTAAACTTTTCTGTTTAGATAAATATATACTTTTCAACTTTTTTAATAATTCTTTATTTTGATTTTCATATTCAGTTTTTAATTTGTAAAAATTATCTATTGCGTTTAATACTTTTCCATCTATATTTTCATCCATATAATATATATATATTAGATTATTTATAATCATACTCATTATTCCATTCTGGTAAACCCGTTATCAACTCATTTTTTGACTTTTGTTTCATTGTTTGATACTTTTTAATTGTTGATAAAATATAATGTTTTTTCTCTATATCTTTTTTTTCTTTCTCTTCGGGTGTTAATTTTCCCTTATATTTATAATACAAAAGTAATGTTAATAAAATAATAAAAACAACAATAGAACCAAGATTAAAAACATATGAATAATACTCATCTCTAACTTTTTTACAATGTTTTAATGTACCAATCATAAACGTTTTTACAGTTGGCTCAATTAACGATGGTTTACTAAATTCCATTATTTTAGTATAATATATTTAATAAAAATAAATAATTATATTATACACAAATATTATGAACATTATTATATTACTTTTTTCTATTATATCTATTTTTCACTTTATATATAAAAACTATAAAATAGACGAAGCAACTGGTGAAATTGATATAAATAAACAAACTGGTTTTACTACTTTAAGATATGCAATACTAATGGGTATTATAATATTTATATTAAATGTTGTAAATATCGGAAATAAATGTTCTGGAAATACTACTATAATTTTCCATTCATTTATATCTTTTATTCCTTGGGTATTTGTATTTTTAGTTATATCTATTGTATTTAGTGCATATCCTGGTTGGAAAGCACCTTTCTCTAATACATTTGGATATTTGTTCGTTCGATTCATGAAAGCAAATGCACTGATTATAAGTTTATTTAATACAATCGTAGAACAAGGAATAGATGATAAAAATGAAACAAATGGTCAACTTTCCTTCAATGATAAAAAAAATATGATTAACAACATATATAAAGATCAATCTATCATGTTAAATGTTATTACATTAACCAACATAAACTCTTTCTGGTCTTCAATGTTTGGAAATATTAAAGCTGCTGAACAATATAAAGAAGAACTTTATAAAATTATTGAAACAAAAGATAAGGTATCAGAATTCATATGGTATATATTATTATCTACGATTGCTTACACTATATCTAATAGATACATTGCTACTATTAAATGTAATAAAAAAGTTCAAGAACTAGAAGAAGAAGCTCGAGCTACATCTGAACTTATAAATAGTTAAACTATTTTAGGATTTATTATATAGTATATCAAACCTAAATAAATGAATATCGCTAAAAATATTACTACTAACCATAAAGGTACAACTGTCTTACTTTTATAACCAACACCAAAATTTTTTATTGTTCCATCATCGTTAAAAGCAAACTGAGGTTTACAATAATATACCATTCCAAAAAATATCAAAAATATTATTACAGATATATATGTTATATTCTTTCTCAAATACATTCTATTCATATATACTTTATAAGATTATTTTATAATTACTTTATTATAAAATAATAATTAATAAATATTTTAGTCTTCCATCATCCCATTCACATCGACTCCATCATGATAATCTTCACCTAATTCACTTATATTGTTTTGCTCATTAAGCTCTGCCATCAAATAATTATTCATGTCACCTATTGCTAATGTATCACTATCATATGATGTCTTACCATATTTAGTTAACTCTTTCTTTGCAGCTAATGCCCATCTGCCATCATTTTTATATTTCTTTTTAAATAATTCTACTTCTTTTTCTTGTTCATTTAAATCTCTCAATTCATCCGTTATTTCTTTCTTTTCTTTTTCTTTTTGACTATTTACTTTCTTCATAATATATTCATAATTTATATCTATCACTTTTAAATCATCAATATTACTATTTATTATTAAAAATATAAACATACCAACATTATTTAAAAATTCATTTTTATCCTCAATTGGTATCTCTTCGGATATTTCATTTGATAAATCAACATAGTTTTCAAATACCTTTAATAAAACATATTTGTATATGTATAATATTGTTTTTGAACTTAATAATGGCTCTATCAATGTATTTCTTGTAATTATTGTATCATGAGTAGGTATTATTTCTAAAATACTGTTGTATTTTTTTATTTTTACAATTAACCTTTGGAAAAAATTATCCAAATATTTTCTACCAAAAAACTTTTTGAATTTTGTATAACTTTCTTCAATAAAAGATGCTACTCTATTTTTGTGTGTTTTTGACATATTATTCCATGATGGAGGAAACTTAAATCTTGTTATATCATTCTTGTTTATAACTATTTCAGGTAACAATATTGAAACATCATTTACTAAACCTTTTATGTATGTTATATTTTTATGATAGTAATCATCTTCAATAATATTTTCCATATCATTATTTTTATTAAATTTTATTATAGAATCTAAAAATTTATTAACACGTGAACGATCAGTATTAGAATATGAAATATTACCTTCTAGAAAATTGGTAATTTTTATTTGCATCTTATCGTTTTCATCATAAATATATGTTTGTAATAGAATATTTTCTTCTTGAGAAGTATTTGATGAAACAGCATCATAATTATCAAAAATATTATACAATTTTTCATTTATATCATTACTTGTAAATAAATTATTATCTTCCAAAATATTTCTCATCTTATCACTTCTACTAATCTCCTGTGATGATAATTTAACTTTTATTCTATTCTCTGAATTTATAATTTGCATCAACTCAATTAAATTATTATAATTAAAATTGTATCCTTCATTCTTTAACTTTTCTATTTTTTCTGTTAAACTGTCATTAGAATTAAACCTTATATTCATATCTTTACAGACATTTCGTAATGAATATCTCTTGACATTCTTTTCATCACCTATTTTGCAATAATATATTATTGCTTGATATATGTTGTTATCATTTACTGTTTTTGTTGATACATTCTCAATCGATAATGGAAGTTTTAACAAACTTAATATTAACATTTTTGGAGTTATAACTGAATTTATTAATTGAATTGATTCACTATTAAAAACTATCATATCATGATAATTTAATATCGATCTATCCTCATCATTAAAATATTCTACAGGAGATTTTATGTGATCTTCATCACAACATGAATTTTCTAAAAAATATTCTCCTTTCTTATTCATTAATAATAACTTCTTCTTTAGAATAATCTTCTGTATCAAATTCATAAAATAATAAGATAATTGTATTGTTTTTCCTTTCAAAATGTTTAATTTATATAAATATTCATAACTCCCTTTCTTCATCATTCCTATTAAACTTGGTAAGAAATCAGATGACACATTATTTATTGTTGATAAATTTACATTTAATAATTGTGGTTGAAAATTATTCCATTTTTTCAAATCAACTTCATCTGATGTTATTTCTTTTGGTAAATTTTTATACTCATATATTAAACTTTGTATCTCATGGAAAGTTAATACATAATCAGTTGTATATTTTATTATAGCCTCTTTTATATTTTCTTCTTTCACTTTATTAAATAATTTAAATAATGAAGTCTTTTTAGTTCTTAAAGAATAAGCTACACAAGATATATATTCTACACCCTCAACACCATCTTCAGAAAATACAGGAAATCCAGTAAAAGAGGTCTTACATGTTCCAACAGTTTTTGTTGAAATTATATTTTTTACCTTTAATTGTATACCAAGTAATACACAAGACAAAGTTAAAATTAACAATACTTTATCACGCTCTCTATCACTTATGTCATCTTTATAAAAATGTAATTGAAACGATTTGTTTACATGTTTTATTATAAAGTTTAATGTTTCTTGGTTCAAAGAGATACTTAATTCTTTTATAAATATTACTATTATCTCATATACAATTTTTGAATTAGCATTCAAATACAATTGTTTAAATTCAAAAATATCTTTCTTATTATCTAAAAGAGTATTTACTTCATTTAATATTTCTTCATCTTCATCCATTTCAATATCGTCTTCGTCTACATCTATTGCTTCTGAAACTTCTTTAAATCCACTTGGTCCATATTGCTCTCCTGAAAATTCTTCTACATCCATAATCTTCCATCCACCTTCTTTTGATACCCACTTATCTCCATCTTCACTTAATTCACCATACTTTACACGTATTCTATTTAATGCATTTTTATAATTTTCTTTGTAAAAACTTGTATCTTTTATATACTCATAAGCTAATTCATATCTAAATAAAGGTAATAATTCTACTCCTGTATCCTTACAGTATTTCCAATTAACATTTTCATCATTTATTGCATCTCTTGTAAAATATTTACAAAATAATACTATATTATCATTCTTTTTATTTATATCTTCTTGTTGTAAAATTTTATCAAGTAAACTTTTGTTAGGACTATTTGGTATATTTAATCCCTCAGGGCTAGTTAAAGATAATTGATATAAATAATTATTGTATTTTAATTTTTCAGATATAATATTTTTTATATTATCGGATAATTCTAATGAATGTTTATTTAACGTATATTCAATATATTTTTTCATTTTTTCAATAGAATAATCGTATGTATGTTCAAATTCAGTTATCATTTTCTTTAAAATCTTCTTCTTTATTCTCATTAAATACTCATTCTTACTTATACAATCCTCATCTTTTCTTATTGATTTTCCTTGAATGTATATTCCCTCATCCTCTACACAACCTAATTTTACATCACAAGATGGTTGTAATAACATTTTAAATTTGTTTTTTTCTGTAGTTTCACTATCATAAATCCATTGATCCTTATCTCTTATATAATAATTATAATACATTCCTTCAATGTCATCTTCACCACCATCACCTATTTTTTCTAATAATCCATATTGTCCATCAATTACTTTCTTTTTTCCATCTACTATTGAAGATACAATATAATCTACATTTTCATCATTTATACCGTTTATATCACTCAACTTATTTTTTATAAAATTTTTATATTCTGCAACAGATAGTGATGCTTTTTCCTTTTCATAAATATTATTTAAATCATATACTGTATCATCGTATTCACTATCAAAATATATATTTATACCATTATCCTTTTCTAATTCTTTTAACTTTCGATATTTTTTAGCTACTAATATTGTTGGATCACAATTATCATTCTTTTTACTATCATTTGAATATTTCTTCTTGAAATATTCTATTAACATATTATTATTCTCTTCATCTAATAATTCACTATCTACTAATGAACTTATTAATGAATTAGAAAAATCTTTAGATAATGAATCTGTTATTATTTCACTCTCTGTATAATTTATTTCATCAAGATTAATATATCTGTAATTAAAATTCATTCTATATTTATTCTTTTCCTCTTTGTAACCAAATTTTTCATTAAAATTATTTTTTAATTTACTTTTGTAATCATAAAACATATTATTAACCTTCTTTATTCTTTTCACATATAACTTTCTATTATTATATATATATTGATCAATCATTTCATATTGTTTAAATGTTAATGTATCATGATAAATCATAAATGGTTCCAAATATTTTTCAATATCATATAGAGAAAGATATCTTTCAAGATCTTCCTTTGATTTCTTAATAATTTCTCCAGTTCTAGGTATAATAATATCCAAAAACTCATTATATAATTCATCTCTTAATAAATGATTCTTCAAAATAGTCTCATCTAATGAAAATAAATTTATATCATCAAAACTATAATCAATGTCACCATTCAAACTTTTAATATTATGTTCAACTATTTTTTTGTTACTATTAAAAACTTGTGTATACTCATTAGAAAAGACATCTTTTCTTTTTATTTTTTCTAATAAATTTATTAATCTTATATCACATTTCTTCTGGATAATTTCTTTTGGAAGCATCATAAATGAATGAATCTTTATACTTTCACCATTAGATAATTTTTCTAACATCATTCTCTGATCATCTTTGAATACATCTTTTTCTAAAACTCTTTTATGTAAACCCTTATTATGTCTACTCATTACAAATTTTGTGTCTTGAATTTTACCATTATTGAAACTTGAAGATACTAAATCATCATAATTACTTATCAAACATTCTATATTGTCATTTACGTCTTTAGAAAAACCATTATACTCACTTATATCTTTATAAGACTGAAAAATATTATTCATGCTAGCAACAAAAGTATTATAATTATTTTCACCAAACGTTACATCGTTACTCTTAAACTTATCAAATGCGATATTATATTGATCAATAAAATTCCATGTATGATCTGGATAAATATCAAATCTTTCATCAGTATTATCAATATCTAAAATTAAACGACCTGAATTAATTACAGGTATTAAAAAATTTATTTTATCTTTCATATCAGTCAATGATATTAATAATGGTTTATATTTTGCTCCTTTCTTCTTTATCGGAAACATTACATTACCATTAACATCATAATTTGAATAATCTTTTCTAAGTCTTTTAAATTTCTCAACCACTTTGTGTATTTCATTTATCTTTTTATTAGTTCTGTCTTTTTCTTTTAATTTTGATATCATATCATCTACCATATCTTTTTCTTGAATATCTAAACCAAATCTTTTTTGTTTTTTATCTACTTTCTCAAATTGTAAAGCTTCTAACTCTTCACCTAATACAAGTTGATTCAAGTTTGTTATTATTTCACCTTCTAATACTTGTTCTTCTTGATTTATATATTCATCAGTAATTTCTTCTGTCTCTTCTTCATTTGGTAAATTAATATCTTCTATTTTTTTAGGACTTTCTCTTATTACTATATTATTTAAATCTATATCTCTAGGTATACCACTATATGCAAAATCAATATATATTATCTGTGATGTATCTGGATATCTAGTAACTTCAATCATGTCACCTTCAATATTTGTTATCTTACCTGTAAAAGTTTCTGGTAAATCACCTCCAAAATTTAAATCTACCCAAAAATTAATATCTAAATTATTTTGTTTTATAAACCCTTCTTTTTCGCTCCTACTTAATAATATTATTTTTTGAATTGACTTATCCATTATTTTACCATCTTCAAGTCTTATTATATAATCACTTTCTGAATTAATTATTACTATTTCACTTTTATCAATATAATTAATAAAAAATTCTTTATTATTTAAATCTGTATTTGTTTCAGCTTCTATTTTTATGATGTCTCCTAATTTTAATTTTGTATTTATTTCCTTTGACATTAATATATAAGTATATTATTATATTTATATGTTTTAATTGAAAAAAAAAATGATTTAATTAAAAAAAATTGATTTAAAAATATATGCAAAAGTTATATACATAAAATATGTCAGCTAATACTGAAATGTATACACACTTCGTGCCTGAGTTCTCCGTATTCCAAGATTCATTTGTTCAAAATGGGAACGAATCTAAATTTAAAATAAAAAATTATAAAAAGAAGGATACAGAAAATGAAGAAATAGTACATGAGTTCAACATTGTTTCTTACAAAAAAGAATACCTAGATAACGATAAAAAAGGCCCTATTATTTTCGAAGAAAACGGTTTTCAACTTGGAACTGCTAGATCAATAATATTCAATGAAAATAATGATCTTATATGTTTTACTCCACCAAAAACCGTTGATTATACAGGGTTTACTTCTAAATACAACTATCAAGAGGCAGAAGTTGTTCTTCAAGAATTTATTGAAGGTACTATGATGTCAGTATTTTATAACAAAGCTACCTCTAATTGGGAAATTTCAACCAAAAGTTTTGTTGGAGCAAACAACCATTTCTTTAAAAGCGATGGAAATCCAGTTACATTTTCCAAAATGTTTCATGATATATGTTACGATTTCGGTTTAGATTTTGAATTCTTAGACAAAGGAATTTGTTATAACTTTGTCTTTCAACATCCAGATAACAGAATTGTAACAACTTTTACTGAGCCATCTTTATACTTAATACAAATGTACAAAATTGAAAAAACTGAATTGCCTGGGTGGGGAGTCAAAGAACATTCTAGTCTTGAAATCTGGAACTATCTCCTAGAACTCAACAGTAAACTTATCAAACCTATAAAAATGCCGCTTCATTATCCAAAGTATCTAGATGTTCACATGCTACAAAATACTTACACTACACCTTTCCCAAATCAAAATGGACTAACAGAAGAAGCTATCAAGAACATAAGTGATACTGGTTATAGTGGAATATGTAATTGGTTTTCTAGAAGCGTTCCATCTAATATAATGGGTGTTGTAATACACAGAATAGGAACAGGTGAAAGAACCAAAATTAGAAACTTAAATTTTGAATACATAAGAAATTTACGTGGAAATCAACCAAAACTAGAATATCATTTTCTAGAATTGAGAAAAGAACAGAAGCTACAAGAATATCTTACGTATTTCCCAGAACATTCTAGTAAAATGTATGGATATGATGAAAAACTAAGAAAATTTTCAAATGATCTTTACACTAATTATGTATCATGTTATATTAAAAAAGAAAAACCATTATATATGTTTCCAAATGAATATAAGACACATATGTTCAATATACATCAATATTATCTTAAAGATCTACAACCGAATAGATTGTCTATACAAAGAAGTAATGTAAATGCTTTTGTTGACAATTTACCACCTAGATTGTTGATGTATTGTCTTAACTTAAAATATAGACCTAATAATAATAATATTGAACAACAAGCAACAACAGAAATGGTAGCATAAATTTTATAAAACAATAAAAAATAAATTATTAATAAATTATTTTATTAATAATTTTTTATATTATTCATTTTCTCCTAGTAGACCAAAAAGGGAATTTCTTACTAACTGATTTTCCAAATTGATCATAACCACCAAACCATGTTTCATCATCTAGCATTAAAGAACCATTTTTTTTTCTAATAATACTAAAAATACTTTGATCATGTCTATTATCAATAAAATCTTGATGATTCATTTCTTTTTTATTATATGCATCTGTAAAAAGTAATGGATCATTATATAAAACACTATTCCATATTTCTACTAATTTTATTGTTTTTGAATTTTTCTTTAATATAAGTATAGTAGCCATTGTTTGACTGTTATTTGCAATATCACTATTAATATCTACATCTAAATAATCAAAAATTTTTTTAGAAGTATAATTTCTTTCTATACGATCTAACAAAAAAGATATAGTTCCTTCATCACTATTATTTAACATTTCAATATATTCTTGAAATCTTAATCCTCCTTGTTTATTTATTGTACACCCAGCGTCTAGATAAATTAATATATCACCGTCGTTTATTTCATTTAATTTATTCTTTATAAAATATGGTTTCCATATCCAATAACCACCTCCTCGCTTTGAAGATAAAACATTTTTAAATCTATTTTTAAAATTATCATCAATGTCTTCTGGACCATATTTACTAACTGTATCAAACCAACCAGTGGATGTTGCCTCATTAAAAATCCTATTCTTTGATTTTTCAAAAACTGAATCAGCATATGTAATGAAATGAATCATATCGTATTATATTATATAATATTTATTTATATTATATTTGATTTTTAATTTCTGTATAAATTGTTATACCATCATCTAAAGATTTTTCTAATATTGACTTTCTTAATACATCAATATCATCATCTTTTCCCAATATTACTCTAATATAACAGTATTCATCGTGTGGATGATTCTTCTTAAAACCAACATACAATATTTTTTTCTCTTTCTCGAAGAACCTGATATGAATTATTGATTCTAATATCTTACCTATTGTATTTCCTTCGTTATATAAACATATATCAAATGAATTTTCATTTACAACATTTGCTGGTAATATTTGAATTTCTGGTATACTATTTTTAATTTCTGTTAATTTATCTATTATCTTTTTACATGCAGTAGTTAAAATATACTTATTAGTAAATACACCGATTGTTTTCACTTTAAAATCAAAACTATTTTCTTCGTATATTCTCTTAGCATCAGTTGCTAACCAATTTGTCTTATTAAATTCTATCTCTTCTTTTGTTATACCATCTGACCTATATTGATTTTCTTTATTATCCCACATTTCATTTATTCTTAGTATATCTAGAGTATTTCCATAAGCACACGTTGATAATACATTAAACATACTATTTTCTTTACAATTACCTATTGAAAATTTACAAGTAAATTGTATTTCTTCACCAGGTATTTCATCTGATATTTTAGGTCTTAATCTACAAAATTTTATATATTCTTCTGTAATTGTATTTTTTGGAAATATTTTTTCTTTTTGATCATCATTAATATACTCACCTGTTAAAACATTTTTTATCATAAAATCTTTTGTTGTAACATAAATAACTTCATCTGTTTCATTTTTGACACTACATTCACATATATATTGATCATATGGAAAACCATCTACATCCTTTATATGTATTGGTATACAACTCAATCGTTGTTTTAATATCTCATTATTAAATCTACTAGTGTTTACCTTAAATTCTGCATCATTTTTTTCATATGGTGTAGTACGAAAAACAACTGTATCTATATCAGATATCATTGTCCTTCTTAAACCATTTGCTATAGAAACATTCACACCTTTTAAAGTAAACGTTAATAAGCCTTTATTTTCAGTTAAATCATATATTTTAGGAGATGACATATTATATGATTATAATTTATTTTTTAATATCTATTCAATTTTATTAATAATTAATAAATTTAAATCTATTTAAAATTTTAATTGAATAAATTATTAAATTATGAGTAGTGTTTTATATTATAGCAAATTTTGTGAAAACTGTCAAAATCTCTTACAAATTTTAGCGAAAAGTGATGTTAAAAATGATATGCATTTCATATGTATTGATAAAAGAACAAAAGATGATAAAGGACAAACATTCATAATACTCGATAATGGACAACAAGTAATACTACCGCCAAGTGTTACAAAAGTTCCAGCTCTTTTATTACTAAACAAAAATCATCATGTATTATTTGGTACAGAAATTAAGGACTATTTACGACCTGAAATAAAATCAAACACAAAATCTTCTGTATCAACAATAGAAGAACCACAAGCTTTTTCTTTAGGAAGTTCTATGTGTGGTGTCATGTCAGATTCATATAGTTTTTTAGATCAAAGTTCGGATGATCTTTCAGCACAAAATGGTAATGGAGGAACTAGACAAATGCATAATTACGTTACTCATGATTCACGTGATAATATTGATACTCCACCTGATACTTGGCAACCAGATAAAGTAGATAGTAATATGAGTATGGAACAAATTATGGAAGAACGTGAAAAACAATTACCTCAACAAAAAAGATCAATGTAATCAATTTAATTATTTTTTGTAATTATTTAAAAAGATTTTAACTTTTATTATATTATGTCCCAACAGGCTATTTTTTTAAAAACATTCAATACACAATTTGAAGCATTTTTAAATGATATTAATGATGTTTTTCCAAATAATACTGCACTTATTAAGACTAGAAATAGTTTATTAACACTAAAAAAATTCAATCCAAAGTTATTAATTGGAGTTTGGTATGATTATATATGGTCACCATACAAAGAAGATATTGAAAATGAAAATATTGATTTTTTCATAACTAAAGATTATTCACAAGATTTACAGTACATGGAGGATGCAAAACAAATTATGACTGAAATTGATAATTTTAGAAAACCTATTAGTGAAATGGATGATACAAATAGAGGTCATTGTATGAAATACATAAAAAATTTATCATTATTATCTGAACGTTATAAAAATAATTAATATTTTATTTATTATAATAATTTATATTTAAATAAAATGTACATTTAATATTATGAACGAAGAAATTAGTGAAGATTTCAAGAAAATTATTAATGATTTTTGTAATGATCTAAAAAATACATTTCCAGAAGAAATTAAAGATCCTATTAAATATCTATATGATGATAACGATAATATAGAATATGAATTAATATTTAAGCACTGTAAAACAGTTTATCCAGAAAGATTCTTTGATATTCTATATCAAAATGAAGACATATTTACAAATGATGATCTTGATCTATTTTTTCTACCAAATATTGACTTTAAAATGTTATGGAACTTAAATGATGTAACTGATAGTATTAAAGAAACTATTTGGAAATATTTACAACTTATTCTATTTTCTACTGTTGGTAAAATGGATGATGGTAGATCTTTCGGAGAAACTGCAAAATTATTTGAAGCTGTTAATGAGAACGATTTCAAAGACAAACTAAAAGAAACTATGGATAATATACAAAAGTTATTTGAAAATAGAAATTCAGATATTTCTAACAACATCAATGAAACTATGCCAGATATTGAAGGATTTCAAAATCATATATCTTCCATGCTAGAAGGAAAAATTGGTCAACTAGCTAAAGAAATTGCAGAAGAAACAGCTGAGGAGCTTGGTGCTGAATTAGGTAATATTGAAAATACTAACGATGTACTAAAAGCTATGATGAAAAATCCAGGTAAAATTATGAACCTTGTTAAAAAAGCAGGAACAAAACTAGATGAAAAAATAAAGTCTGGTGAGATAAAAAAAAGTGAACTAATGGAAGAAGCAGGAGAACTAATGAAAAAAGTTGGAGAAATGCCTGGAATGGACAACATTAATGGTATTTTAAAACAAATGGGAGTTAATGGAATGGGAGGAAAAAAAGGGAAATTCAACAAAAATGCATTCATGGCACACATCAATAAAGAAATGAACAAAGAAAAAATGAAAGAAAGAATTAAAAAGCAATCTGAAGATAACAAACTTAAAAAAGTAGAAGATGATAAAGAACTAGCAAAGAAAATAGAAGAATATAATAAATGGGTTGAAAGTGGAGGTATGGAAGAATTATTATTCTCTTTAGGAGAAAAACCAGAGAAATCATCTAGAGATCAAAATCCAAATAAAGAATTAA
>Ga0163109_10000200_pt1 | contig 47702 bp, 34 predicted proteins | sample CRUFie1St13metaG_FD_108704 | JGI IMG/M metagenome (GOLD analysis project Ga0163109, IMG submission 108704) | Marine microbial communities from the Costa Rica Dome - CRUD Field 142mm St13 metaG | ecosystem: Environmental > Aquatic > Marine > Oceanic > Photic zone | place: Costa Rica: the Eastern...
ATAATAAAGCAATTATATTTTCAGTAAAAGACACTGCATCAAATTTAGCAGGAGCAACAGCGGCAAGAATATTAAAGGCAGTGAATGTAATTGCAACAACAGATGCAACAGTAGCAGAAGCAGCATCAATTGATACTAATACAAATGCTGGAGCAGGAGGTTATAACACTTACAATATTAAAGATACTGCAGCAGCTATAGCAGCAAAATCAAATACATTTTTAGCAAAAGCAGGAACAGTAACAGTAGACGGGACAGCAACTGTAACTCAGGCCACAACAATATCAGCTTTAAATAAAGCTGTTGTATACAGTGTAAATGATTCAGCAGTAAATGCATTAGCAACAGCAGGTGCAGCATACAACGAAGCAGTAAATATTGAAATAACTGGTAATTTAACAGTAGCAAAAGCAGATGTGGTGAAAGAAGCAAGTAATAGTGGAGATAAAACATATGTAATAGAAGATAATGCAACAGCTATTGCAGCAGCAGTAAGTGGAACAACAGGATCAACAGCTGATTTACAAACATTAAACGGAGCAACAACAGTAACGGTAAGTGGAACAGCAACATTTGCACAAGCAGCAACCATTGCAGGTATATCAAAAGCAGTAGTATACAGTATATCAGATGAACAAGCAAATATACCTGGTTCAACAACCGGTGCATTAAATGAAGCAGTAAATATAACAATAACTGATTCTGTAACATTTGCACAGGCGAAAATCATAGATGATGCAAGTAATACAGGAAGTAATACATATGATATATCAGATACAGCAGCAGCATTAGCAGCAGGTATTGTAACATCAGTAACAGCAGTTAATGGTGCAGGAACAGTAACATCAGATATTGCAACAGCAGCACAAGGTGCAACTCTAGCATCAATATCACAAGCGATTGTGTACAGTATTTCTGATCAAGCAGCAAACATAGTAGCAAATGTAGGTGGATTAAATGAGGCTGTAGATATAACAGCAACAGATAATTGTACATTTGCACAAGCTAAGATAATAGAGGATGCAACAAATAGTGGTAGTATAACTTATAATATAGTAGATACAGCAACAAATATATCTTCTGGTGTAAGTGAAGATTCAGTATCTATAACATCGGCTGGCACTGTGACTGCATCTTCATCAGCAACAGTAGCAGAGGCAAATATAATAGCAGGGTTATCAAAAGCTGTAGTTTACAATATATCTGATACAGCATCAGCAATTGCAGGTGGGAATGCAATTGCAAGGAACAAGGCAGTAAATATTGTAGCAACAGATGATGCAACAGTATCAGAGGCAGGAATAATAGATGCTGCATCAAATAGTGGTAGTAATACATACAATATAAAAGATTCAGCATCAAATATAGCTGGTAGTACAAATGCTTTATTATCAACTGCAGGAACAGTAACTGTAGATGGAAATTCAACAATAGCAAATGCAAATACAATAGCAGATTTTGAGAAAGCAGTAGTATATAATATATCAGATGAAGCAAGTAATATACCAGCATCAGTTTCATCAGGATTAAATGAAGCAGTAAATATAGTAATAACAGATGATGTAACATTTGCTAAAGGTAAAGTAATAGAAGACGCATCAAATAGTGGCACGATTACATATAGTATAAATGATTCTGCAGCTGCTATAACAGCAGGTATTGGATCAGATATTGCTGTAATTAATGCTGCAACAACTGTAACTGCAAATACAAATGCATTAAAAGCTGAGGCAAATACATTAGGAGGTGCAACTAAATCAATTGTATTCAATATAAAAGATACAGGAGTAAATGTAGCATCAATAAATAGTTCAGCATTAAATGAAGCAGTAAATATTATAATAGATGGAACAGCATTAGTGAGTCAAGCAGTAATAGTAGATAATGCATCAAATAGTGGTACTGATACTTACAATATAACAGATTCAGCAGCGAATTTAGCAGCCAGTAGTAATGATTTATTAGTAAAAGCAGGTACAGTAATCGCAAATACACAAGCAACAGCAGTTGAAGCAAATGCAATAGGAGGTTATGCAAAAGCAGTAACATTTAGTGTAACAGATAGTGCTGTAAATATAGCATCTGCAGATACAGATGCATTATCAGAAGCTGTAGATATTACTGTAAATGATACTGCAACTGTAGCACAAGCAGAATTCATTGAGGCAAGAACAAATAGTGGAACAAATACTTATTCAATAACTGATTCTGCAACTAATTTAGCAGCAAGTTCAAATACTGTTTTGGCTAAAGCAAGTAGTGTATCAGCAAATACTAATGCAACACAAGCACAAGCAAATACAATAGGTGGGTTTGATAAAGCAGTTACATACAATATATCAGATAGTGCGACAAATATTGCGGGTGGAAATGCAACAGGTAGAAATGAAGCAGTAGATATAACAGCAACAACATCAGCAACAATTAGTGAGGCAACAACAATAGAGGGAGCAAGTAATAGTGGTAGCATTTCATTTAATATTGAAGATACAGCAGCTGCAATATCAGGAAGTACAAATGAATTTTTATCAAAGACAGGTATTGGAACAGTAACGGTAGAAGGAATTGCATTAAAAGATCAAGCAAATACAATAGGTGAATTTACAAAAGCAGTAGTATTTAGTATATCTGATGAAGCAGTAAATGTAGCAGCAATAAATAGTGCTGCTTTAAATAAAGCAGTAAATATATCAACAACAACATCAGCAACAGTAGCAGAAGCAACAACAATAGACAATGCATCTAATTCTGGTAGTAATACATATAATATAGAAGATACTGGAACAAATATTGCAGCAAGTTCATCAGAATTTTTAGCAAAAGCAGGAACTGTAACAGTAAGTGGAACTGTAAACAAAGCACAAGCAAATACAATAGGTGATTTTGCGAAAGCAGTAAATTATAATATAGCAGATGATGCAGTAAATATAGCAGCAATAAATAGTGGTTCATTAAATGAAGCAATTAATATAACTGCGAATACAGCAGCTACAGTAGCAGAAGCAAAAATAATAGATGATGCAAGTAATTCAGGTAGTAATACGTACAATATAAATGATACAGCATTAAAAATATTTGAAGGTGATAGTGTAGCAATAATAGCAGCTGGTACAGTAACAGCAAGTGATAGTGCAAATGTAGCACAAGCAAATAGAATATCTGGATTTTCAAAATCAGTAACATATGATTTATCTGATAGTTCAGCAAATTTAGCTGGTGCAAATTCAGAAGCATTAAATCAAGCAGTAAATATAACTGCATCTGACGTAGCAACTGTGGCACAAGCAACAATAATTCAAGGTGCAAGTAATTCTGGTACAACAACATATAGTATAACAGATACAGCAGTAGCAATAGCAGCAGCATCAAATGCAGTATTAAATGGTGCACAAAATATTGTAACAACAGATAATCCTAATATAATTCAAGCAACAACAATAGAAGATGCTTCAAATCAAGGAAGTAATACTTATAATATAAACGATACTGCAGAGAATATAGCTGGAAGTAGTAATGCAGTATTAACATTAGCACAAACAGTAACAGCAAATACAAATGCAACAACTGCTCAAGCAACAAAAATATCAAGTTTTGCAAAAGCAGTAGTATATAACATAGAAGGTAATGCAAGTGATATAGCTGGATTAGGAGATCAAGCTAGAAATGAAGCAGTGAATATTATAGTATCAGGTAATACAAATGTAGCTCAAGCAAAGATAATAACAGATGCAACAAATAGTGGAACAAATACTTTTAATATATTTGATACAGCAGCAAATATTTCTGCAGGTATAACTGCAGATAGTACTTCATTGCTTGAGGCGGGATCTCGTACTGTAGATGGTACTGCAAATGTAGCACAAGCAATAATTTTATCAGGATTAAGTAAAAGAGTAATATATAATTTAAGTGATAATGCAACAACAATTGCAAATGCAAGTCAAGCAGTGAGAGATGAGGCAGTAAATATTTCGTGTTCAACATCTCCAACAGTACATGAAGCAGAAATAATAGATGCTGCAAGAAATACTGGAAGTAATACGTATAATATTTCAGATACAGCACATAATATTTCACACAGTACAAATACAATATTAGCAACAGCAGGTACTGTAACAGCAAGTGATTCAGCAGATATGGAACAAGCAGATTTAATTGGTGCATTTACAAAAGCAGTTACGTTTAGTATATCAGATACAGCTGCAAATATTCATGGAGGTTCAACTGCAGGTAGGAATGAAGCTGTAGATATTGTAGCTACAACATCAGCAACGATAGAACACGCAACAACAATAGATAATTCAACAAATAGTGGTTCAAATACTTACAACATAGAAGATACAGCAACAAATATATCAGCTAGTACAGATGTATTTTTAGCAAAGGCAGGTACTGTAACAGTAAGTGATACAGCAAATAAAACTCAAGCAGATACAATATCATCTTTTAATAAAGCAGTAACATATAATTTAAAGGATACTGCAGTAAATATAGCAGCTGCAAGTGCTGCTGCTAGAAATGAAGCTGTAAATATAATTTCCGAATCAGATGCAACATATGCACAAGCAAAAGCAATTTCTGATGCAACAAATTCAGGTAGTAATACTTATAATATAGATGACACAGCAGCATTACTAGTAGCAGGTATAACAACCGATAGTACAGCATTATTAGGATCTGGTACAATAACTGCAAACACTAATCCAAATTTTGCACAAGCATTAACATTAGCAGGTTTATCAAAACGTATTGTTTATAGTATTTCAGATATTCCAAATAATTTACCAGCAACAGTAAATCAAGGTTTACATGAAGCGGTAAATATTAATGTTTCAGGAGATGTAACTTATGCACAAGGAAAAGTTTTAGATGATGCGAATAATTCAGGTTCAAATAGTTATAATATAAATGATTCAGCAGCAAATATTGTAGCAGGTATTAGTATATCACAAACTCCAATAAATAATGCAAATACAGTAACAGTAAATGATACCGCAAATGCAAACCAAGCGAACTCCTTATCAATTATCACAAAAGCGATTGTATACAGTATAAATGATAATGCAGCAAATGTAACAGGAGCAAACAGTTCAGCATTAAATGAAGCAGTAGATATAACAGTGACAGATTCATGTACTTTTGCTCAAGCAAAGATAATAGATGATGCAACAAATACAGGAGACAATACATATAATATATCTGATACAGCAACAGCATTAGCAGCTGGTGTTGGTTCATCTTCAAATGCGATATCAGGAGCTCAAACAGTAAAAGCCGATACTTATGCAACAGTAGCAGAGGCAACAACAATATCTGGTTTAACAAAAGCAGTAACTTATAGTATAAAAGACACTTCTGCAAACTTAGCAGGTGCAGGAGGTAATTCTCTATCAGAAGCAAGAATAGTTCACTTTTCAGATCAAGCAAATACTACACAATTTAATACGGTAAATGCAGCAACACAAGGAGAATTAGTATTATTACTAGGAATAGCAGATGATGTAGTAAAATATAGTGATGCAAATGGAAATGCAACAACAGCATTAACAGACTTAAATACTGAAGATCCAGATTGTGTAATTACAGTAAACGATGTAGCAAATGTAGCTCAATTTGATGCTATAAATGCAAAAACAACAAGTAATGTAATTTTAGCAGGTGGAGTAAAAGATGTAGTAACTAAATTTGCAGCAGCAAATGGTACAGCAACAGCATCATTAACAGCTATGACAACACAAGATGAAGATGTAGCAATAACAATTACTGATACAGTAAATGTTGCACAAGCAACAACAATTGCAAATGCTACAACAGGAACAGTAGTATTTGAAGGTGGTGTAACTGATACTCTTGAAAATTTAGCAAGTAGTGGAAGTGTAACATCAGGAACAACAACAATTGTAACACATGATCCAGATGTATTAATAACTGTGAGTGGAACATTAGATGGAAATGATGTAGCAGATTTAAATGCAATAACTGCATCAACAACAGGTAAAGTAACAGCAAGTATAACTGCAAATCAAGCACAACTGGTAAATTTAACAAGTCCAAATACAACAGATGACTTAACAATAGTTGTAAGTGATGTGGTAACAGCTGATCAAGGAAATACAATTGCTAAAGCAACAATAAATACTACAGTAGATTTTTCAGCAGCAGGTGTAAATGATACATTTGCAAATATGTTAAATAGTAATGCGGTTCATGCTAAGTTAACACAAATAGTAACTAAAGATGCAGATGTTAATATAGTAATTTCAGATGCTATAGAAAATGCAACAGCAGATAACATAATACAATTAAATGCTATTGGAAATACTACAAATGGAAGTGTGACAGCAACTATAGATGGTAACGCAGCTGAATTAGATGATTTAACTGGGAATGCTAGTCAATCCGCAACATGTACATATACAATTACAGTAGATGATGCAGCAACAGTAACACAAGGTAAAACTATAGTAGATGCAACATCAGTTGCAACAGTAGATTTTTCAGCAGCAGGGTTAACAGGTGCGTTAGCCACTTATATAGCAGCTGCAGGAAATGGAATTCATGCAAGTCTAACTGATATTAAGAATAAAGATGGTGATATAAATATTGTAGTAACACCAGCAGTGGCTGATATAACAGCAAACCAAGTAATTCAGATCAATAATATAGCAGCAGCAACAACAGGAACTGTAACTGCAAGTATAGATGGAAATGCTGGAGAGTTAGATGATTTAGCAGCAAATGGAACAAGTGCTACATGTGCATTTACAATAGTAGTAGATGATGCAGTTACTGTAGCTCAAGGTAAAACAATAGTAGATGCGACATCAATAACAACAGTAGATTTTTCAGCAGCAGGAGTAGCAGATACATTAGCAAATTGTATAGATACAAATGCAATTCATGCTTCATTAACAGCAATAAAGAATAAAGATACTGATGTAAATATAGCATTAACAACTATAAATACAATAACAGAATCACAAGTAACTCATTTGAATTTAGTTACAGATTTAACACAAGGTACTGTATCAATAAGTATTGATGGTAATGCAGATAAATTAGCAGCATTATCAACAAATGCAAGTCAAACAGGAACAGCAGCATTAACAATTGTAGTAAATGATGTAGCGACAGCAGTACAAGGTAAAGCAATAGTAGATGCAACATCAATAGCAACAGTAGATTTTTCAGCAGCAGGTTTAACAGGAGCTTTAGCAACATACATAGGTACAGGTGTAAATACAATACATGGCAATTTAACAGGTATTAAAAACAAAGATGCTAATGTTAATATAGCAATAACACCTGCAATAGAAAATATAACTGCAGATCAAGTAACACAATTAAATAATATAGCAGCAGCAACCACTGGTACAGTAACAGTAACATTAGATGGTAATGTAGCTGAATTAGATGATTTAGCAGCAAGTGGAACAAGTGCAACATGTGCATTTACAATAGTAGTAGACGATGTAGCAACAGTAGCACAAGGTAAAACTATAGTAGATGCGACATCAATAGCGACAGTAGATTTTTCAACAGCAGGTTTAACAGGTGCCTTAGCTACATATATAGCAGCTTCAGGAAATGCAATTCATGCAAGTCTAACTGATATTAAGAATAAAGATGGTGATATAAATATTGTAGTAACACCAGCAGTAACAAATATAACAGCAGCACAAGTAATTCAGATTAATAATATAGCAGCAGCAACAACAGGAACTGTAACTGCAAGTATAGATGGAAATGCTACAGAATTAGATGATTTATCAGCGAATGGAACAAGTGCAACTTGTGCATTTACAATAGTAGTAGATGATGCAGTGAGTGTAGCTCAAGGTAAAACTATAGTAGATGCAACATCAATCACAACTGTAGATTTTTCAGCAGCAGGAGTATCAGACACATTAGCAAATTGTATAGATAACGATGCAATTCATGCTTCATTAACAGCAATAAAGAATAAAGATACAGATGTAAATATAACATTAGCAGCAGTAAATACAATAAGTTCAACACAGATAACTCACTTAAATTTAATAACTGATTTAACAACAGGTACTGTAACAGGAACAATTGATGGTAATATAGCAGAACTTGATGATTTATCAACAAATGCTAGTCAGACAGCAACATGTGCATTAACAATAACTGTAGCAGATGCTGCAACAGTATCAGCAGCAAAAGCAGTAGTAGACGCTACATCAGTAGGAACAGTTGCATTTACAACAGGTATATCAGATACATTAGCAAATTGTATAGATACAAATGCAATTCATGGTGATTTAACAGCAGTAAAGAATAAAGATACAGATATAAATATACAATTAGCAGCAATAAATACAATAACTGCAGATCAAATAACACATTTAAATTTAGTAACTGATGTAACAACAGGTACAGTAACAGCGACAATAGATGGTAATATAGCTCAATTAGATGATTTATCATCAAATACAAGTCAAACAGCAACATGTGCATTAACAATAACAGTAGCAGATGCAGTAACAGTAACAACAGGAAAAACAGTAGTAGATGCAACATCAGAAGCAACAGTAGCATTTACAACTGGAATAGTAGATAGTTTAGCAAACTGTATAGATACTGGAGCTATACATAGTAATTTGACAGCAATTAAGACAAAGGATAGTGATATCAACATAAATTTAGGTACAATAAATACAATAACTGCAAGTCAAATAGCTCATGTAAACTTAGTAACAAATGTAACAACAGGAACTGTAACAGCAACAATAGATGGTAATATTGCAGAATTAGATGACTTATCTGCAAATGCAAGTCAAGCAGGTACATGTGCATTTACAATAACAGTAGCTGATGCAGTAACAGTAACAACAGGAAAATCAGTAGTTGATGCGACATCAATAACAGCTATGACATTTACAACTGGTATATCAGATACATTAGCAAATTGTATTGATAATAATGCAATTCACGGTGATTTAACAGCAATTAAGACAAAAGATAGTGATATAGATATTACTTTATCTGCTATAAATACCATAACTGCAAGTCAAATAACTCATCTAAATTTAGTTACTGATGTAACAACAGGAACTGTAACAACAACAATAGATGGTAATATAGAAGAACTAGATGATTTATCATCAAATACTGACCAAACAGCAACTTGTGCTCTAACAATTACAGTAGCAGATGCAGCAACTGTAACTCAAGGTAAATCAGTAGTAGATGCTACATCTGTAGGAACAGTAGCATTTACAACTGGACTAACAGGTGATTTATCAACATATATAGCGAGTGGTGCTAATACAATACATGCTGATTTTACAGCTATACATGGAAAAGATAATGATATAAACATAGCAATAAATACTGACGCATCAATGTCAGATGATAAAGTAACTCAATTAAATGCAATTACAGCATTAACATCAGGTGTAGTAACAATGACATTAACAGGTAGTGCTGCAACATTAAATAATTTAACTGGATCAAATAATGTAGATGCATTAACAATAACAGTAAATAGTGCAGCAACAGCAGCTCAAGGTGCTAAAATAGCAGGTGCAACAAATAACGCAACAGTAGCATTTTCAGGAGGTTTAAATGATAGTATTGGAAACTTTACAAAAGCGAATAATTCGATATCTGATAATTTAAGTGCTACAATTGCTAAAGATGCAGATGTACAAATAACAATTAATGATTCAGACATTGGTGGTGCAAATGTAGGAAAATTAAATTCAGTAGCAGCAGCGACAAATGGAACAGTAACTGGTACAATAAGTGGGACAGAAGAACAATTGGATGATTTAACAACATTAAATACAGATCCAATAAGTATGACTGTTACAGGAACTGCAGTATCAATAGCAGAATTTAATACATTAAATGGTTTAACATCTGAAGTTCCATCACTAAGTTGTGGTATTTCTGATACAATAGCAAATATTTCTCCAAATGGAACAAACTCAACTGGATTTACAGCTGCATTTGGTAAATTAGCTTCAGTAGTAGTAGAAATAACTGGTACAAATCCAACAATTACAGAATTGAATAAAGTTGCTGCATCAACAACAGGAGCAGTAACTGCAACAATATCTAATAGTAAGACTGAACTAGCAGATCTTGCAACAGCAAATACTGATGCAATTACAATAACAGTATCATCAGAAGCAATGACTGTAGCAGAAGTAGGAACTTTAGCAGGAAAGACAAGTATATCAACAATAGATTTATCAGCTGCAGGAATAAGTGACACATTAGGTAATATGATAACTGCAGGAGCAGCAACAGCAAAAACAGATTTAACAACAACATTAACTGCTGATGCAAATGTAGCTGTAGTAGTTGGTTCAATTACAGATGCAACAGCTGCTAATATAACTGATTATAATAAATTAGTTGAGTTGGTAAAAGCAGGTTCTGGAACTGTAACAGGGACAATAACAAGTACATTAGCAAATTTGGATGATTTAGCAGCATCTTCAGGTGCATTAACATTAACAGTAACAGATACATTAGTTGGAACAAATGTAACAGCATTAAATACAGTAAAAGCATCAACATCTGGAACAGTAACTGCAACAATATCTGGTAGTAAAACACAATTAGCATCATTAACAACAGATGGAAATGATCCACTAACAATAACTGTATCTTCTGGTTCAATGAATGTGGATGAAGTAGCAACATTAGTTGGAAAAACATCAGCAACGACAATAGATTTATCAGCAGCAGGTGTAAGTGATGCATTAGCAGATATGATAAATGCAGGGGCGGCAACAGCCAAAGCAAATTTAACAACAACTCTTACAGCAGATCCAAATTTAGAAATAACAGTAGATCAAATAGATGGTGTTACAGCAGCAAACATAACAGATTTTAATAAACTAAGAGAATTAATAATTGCAGGTTCTGGAACAATTAAGGGTGATTTAATAGGTACATCTGCAGTTTTATCAAATTTATCAACTACAAATAATGATGAAATTACAATTACAATTAAAGATACATTAAATTCATCATTGGCAGCAACAGTATTATCAGGTATAGGAAGCAAATCTGGAGGTGTAGTAACAGTACCAGAATCAAATAAATTAGTAATTACTGGTTCCCCATCAGAAATAGATGCAGCATTAGTAACTACAGCTTCATTAGTAGTAGCAGCAACGTCAGCAGTAACTATAAGTGGTGCACCAACAATAACACAAATAAATAATGCATCAAGTAAAACAACTGGAGTAGTTACAGCAAGTAGAACAGATACTGCAGCAAACTTAGATACATTATCTACTGCTTCAACAGATGCATTAACTTTAACAATAAGTGATGCTGATGATGTAGAGATAAATGCAACAGTTTTAACAAGTATATCAGGTAAAACATCAGGAACAGTTACAGCAACAAATGCAATAGTAATTAAAGGAACAACAGCTGAAGTAAAAGCAGCATTAGTAACTGAAGCAACAAAAATAACTGCAACATCATCAAAACCAGAGATATCAGATAATCCAAGTTTAGCAGATATTAATTTAATTGTTGATGAATGTGGTGTTGTTACTGCAACTATGGCAGCAGCAAGTGTAGCAAGTTTTGCAGATTTAGATACTGGAGCAACAGATTTAATTACAATTACATTAAATGACGCAGCATTCGATGCTGCTGATCCACAAACTATTGCTGCAACAGCATTATCAGCAATTGGTGGTAAAACAGCAGCAACAGCAACAGTGTCAAATGCTATAAAAATACAAGGTACAGTTGCACAAGTTAAGGTAGCATTAGTAGATACAGATACTTTGGTTGTAGCAACACCTTCATTAGTTAACATAACTGGTGGTGATGTAGCATTAACTGATATAACAAATTTAAATAATGTAGCAACAAAATGTGATCAATTAACAGCAACTCTAGCTGCTGGAGCAGCAGCAACAATTGATGGATTATCAACATCTGGAACAAAAGATACAATTACAATAACAATAAATGATGATGCATATAATGCTGTTTCAAACAATGTAACTGTAGCAGCTACTTTATTATCTAGTATTGGTTCAAAAACAAATGGTGTAGCAACTGTAAGTAATGCAATTAAGATAGAGGGAACAACAGCTGAGGTGACAGCAGCTTTAGTAACTGATAGTACATTAGTAATTGCAAGTACTGCATTAGTAAATATAACAGATAATCCAAGTATATCAGAATTAAATGCTATTGCAGCAAAAACAACTGGTGTAGTAACTGCAACTCTTGCAAGTACAAGCTCATCAAATCTAGAAGCTTTAACAACAGCATCAACCGATGTAATTACAATAGCAGTATCAGATAAATCAACTGTATCACAAGCTGCGACATTAGCAGGAAAAACAGCAGGTAATATTACATTTACATTAATTGAAGATTCATTTGATAACTTAACTGATGCTCCTGCATTAAATGCAGATTTAACTGCAGTGTATGCAAATGGAGGTGCAGATGCAGTAGCAGTAACAATAACAGGGACTGTTGCAGATATGAGTGCAAATGATATAACAGCATTAAATCTAGTAACAGCAGGTACAACTGGTACAGTAACAGCAACATTAGATGGTAATGCAGCACAATTGAAAACAATAACAGCTTCATCAGGAGCATTTACAATAACAGTTGATGATGCACCAAATACAGCAGATGCTGCAACAATAACAGAAGTTACATCAGTAGCAACAGTAAATTTTGCAGCTGGTATTAATGATTCTGCAAGTAATTTATTTCAATCAGGTGATTATACAAATCTAAATAAAGTAGTTGGAAAAGATGCAGATGTAGCAATAGAAATAAATGATGATGCATTTGCAACATCAAATAATACTTTAAATGCAACAACTATATCTGGTATAGGTGGTAAAACAACAGGTGCCGTAACAACAACAAATACATTAAATATAAGTGGTTCACTAACTGAAGTTGAAGCAGCAGCAGTAACTACAGCTACAAAAATAACATTAGGAGCAGCAACAATAACAGTAACACCAGCAGTAGATGGTAATGCAACAAATATTCCAATATTAAATAATATATCTGGGGCAACAACAGGTGCAGTAACTGCAACATTAAATAGCGCAACAGTATCCGTTTTAACAAATGAAAATACAGGAGTATCAACAAAATCATCAGATTTAATAACTATGACTGTATCAGATACTGTAACAGCAGCTCAAGGTTCAACTCTAGCAGGTAAAACGTCAGCTTCTATAACATTCTCTCAAGGTGTAACAGATACAGCAGCTAATTTAACTGATAATGATGGTATTTCAACAGAATTAACAAATATAACAAATAATAGTGGAGCAGATAACATAAATATAACAGTAGGTAATGGAGATGGAACAGTAACAGCAGCACAAGGTGCAGCAATTGTAGGTGTAATTGGTACAGGAACAATGACAATAACTGATGGTGTGTCTGATACTTCTGCAAATTTAATAGCAAATACATTCAGTAATATAACAACGATAGTGGGTAAAACAAGCGACATAAAGATAACACAAGCTTCAGGTACAATGAATATTGCAAATGGTGCTACTTTAGCCGATAAGACAACAGGAACAGTAACTTATACTGGAGGTATTTCAGATTTAGCAGGAAATATAGATGATACAAAATTAGCAAAAATTCAAGCAGAAGATGCAGATTTTGCAATTACCATTTCATCAACAATAAATGTATCACAAGGTACTACTGTTGCAGGTAGAACAACTGGTACAGTTGTATTTTCAGGAGGGTTATCTGATTCATCAGATAATTTAAAAGCAGGTTCATTTGGTGGTGTTACAACAATAAAAACAGAGGATGGAGATATTAATATTACACAAGCATCAGGTACATTAACAATAGATGAAGGAAATACACTATCAGGATTAACAACAGGTACTATATTTTACACAGGTGGTATTTCTGATATAGCTGCAAATGTAGATGCAACAAAACTAGGAGCAATTCAAACTGAAGATGCAGACTTTGCTTTAACAATAACAGATCAAATTAATTTAGCAACAGCAAAAATTGTAGCCGGAAAGACATCTGGAACTATTCAATTTACACTTGGTCTTAAAGATACAATAAGTAATTTAAAAGCAGGAACAACTAATTATGCAGATTTAGATACAGTTGTAGGTAAAGATAGTGATGTAAAAATAGAAATAACTGATTCAGTAAATGTAGAAGATGGATCAACTGTTTCTGGAAAAACAAGTGGAAATGTAACATTTACAGGTGGAGTATCGGATACTCATGGAAATATGATAAATGAAGCAGCAATAGCAACAAATTTAGCAACCATATTAGCAGATGGAGGTGCAGATGCTGTAAATATTACTATAAGTGATACTGTAGATGATATAACTGATAATGAAGTAACAGCAATAAATTTAATTGGAAATTCAACAACAGGTACATTTACTATTACATTAGATGGTAATAATGCTCAATTAGCAAATTTAACAGCAAATGCTTCACAATCAGCAACTTGTGCGTACACAATAACAGTTGATGATAAAGTAAGTTTAAGTCAAGCAGTAGCTATTTGTGGAAAAACATCTGAAAATATAGATTTTGCTGGTAAAGTAGAAGATAGCTTAACAAATTATGCTGCAGGAACATATAGTAATTTAGATACAGTAGTTGGTAAAGATAGCGATGTACAATTAAATATAAGTGATGCAGCATTTGATTCTGAAACAAATAATGTTACTGTAAATCCAACAGTATTATCAACAATTGGTGGTAAAACAACTGGAACAGTAACAGTTAACAATGCAGTAAAAATACAAGGTAATGAGTCTGATATAACAGGAGCTTTAGTAACTGCATCATCAGCAGTAGTAGCAACAACTGCATTAGCAGTTATAAATGATACACCAACAATAGCTGAATTAAATGCTATATCACCAAAAGTAGCAGAAACAACTGCAACAATAGCAGCAGCAGCAGCAGCAACTGTAGATACATTATCAACAAAATCAACAGATAAAATTACAATAACAATAAATGATGCTGATGATGTAAGCATAAATGCAACTGTATTATCAAGTATTGGTGGAAAGACAGCAGGTGTAGCAACTGTATCTAATGCAATAGTAATAACTGGTTCACCTGCTGAAGTAGTAGCAGCAGTAGTAACTGCTTCAACAAAGGTAATAGCAGCAACAGCAAAACCAACAATATCAGGAACACCAAGTGTTTCTCAAGTAAATAGTATAGCAGCAGTTACAGGAAAAGTTACAGCAACAGTAGGAGATTCAGCATCAAATATAGCAAGTTTAACCACTTCTGCTACTGATGTTATAACAATAACAATAAATGATGCTGCATATGATGCAGGAAGCAATGATGTAACAGTAGCAGCAACAGATTTATCAACAGCAGGAGGAAGTACAAGTGCAACTGTTACAGTAACAAATGCAATTAAGATAGCAGGTACAACATCTGAAGTAACAGCTGCTTTAGTAACTGCAAGTACTTTAGTTGTAGCTACATCAGCTTTAGTAGATATCTCAGATAATCCAACAATTGCACAATTAAATGCTATTGCAAATAAAACAAATGGTGTAGTAACAGCAACATTAGCAAGTACAGCAATAGCAGATTTAACTCATGCTACAAATGGTTTAGCAACAGCATCAACAGATGTAATTACAATACCAGTATCAGATGCAGCAACTGCTGCTCAAGGTGCGACAATTGCAGGAAAGACAGCAGGTAACATTACATTTTCACAAGGTATTGTAGATACACATGGTAATTTAATTAATGGTGCTGCATTAAATGATAATTTAACTGCTGTTTATGGTAATGGAGGTGCTGATGCAGTAAATGTAACTATTTCAGGAACAATTGATGACATAACTGCTGATGAGGTAACAGCTGTAAACTTAATAGCAGCAGGTACCACAGGTACTGTAACAGCAACTATTGATGGAAACATTGATGAATTAGATGGACTAGCAGCAACTGGTACAGCAGCAACATGTGCATTTACTATAACTGTAGATGATACAGCTACATTAGCAAAATCTAAATTAGTAGTAGCGGCAACAACAGGAACTGTTACTTACAGTGCAAAAATAACTGATTCGGTTGCAAATTTAAAAGCTGGTACAGATTTTGCAGATTTAATAACAGTAACAACAAAAACATCTGATGTAGCAATAGATATTAATGATGATGCATTTGCAACATCAAATAGTACAATTAATGCAACAGATTTATCAACTATAGGTTCAAAAACAACAGGTACAGTAACAGTATCAAATGCAATTAAGATAACAGGTTCTTTATCAGAATGTGTAGCAGCATTAAAGACAGATGCATCAAAAGTTGTAGCAGCAACAGCAATAGTAAATATCAGCGATGCTCCAATTACGTCATCAGATGCTAATGTAACATCATTAAATGATGTAGCAGGAGCAACAAGTGGTGTTGTAACAGCATCATTTGGAAGTTCTGCAATATCAAGATTAGCAGATTTAACAACAGCATCAACTGATGTAATAACATTAATTGTTTCAGACTCAGTAACAGTAACACAAGGAAATACTTTAGTTGGTAAAACAGCAGGAAATATAACATTTGCAGGAATTAAAGATGCACATAATAATATGATAACATCAAATGCGATATCTACAAATTTATCAAATATATTAGCTAATGCTGGAGCAGATTCTGTAGCAATAACAGTTGATGGAGCAATAGATGATATAACAGCTGATGAAGTAACAGCATTGAATTTAATAACCGATGCAACTACAGGAACTGTTACAGCAAGTATAGATGGAAATACAGCACAATTAAAAACATTATCAGCTAACAGTGATCAAACAGCTACATGTAATTTTACAATAACAGTAGATGATAAACCTAATTTAGCAGATGCACAAACTATTTTAGCAACAACTTCAAAAACAACTTATCAAATTACAAACGGTATAGAAGATACTTATGCAAATATATATCAAAATGGTAATTACACAAACTTAAATGCAGTTAAAGTAGGAGATTCAGATGTAGCAATAACAGTTTCAGATGCAGTATCAGTAGATGCTGGTAAAACAGTAGCTGAATCTACAACAGGAACAGTAACAATATCAGCAGTAACAGATACTGTAGCAAATTTATTAAATGGAGATGCAATACATTCTGATTTTAAGGTAATTACAGATGAAGCTGGATGTGATAATATTAATTTAACTATAAATACTGGTGCTACAATAAATATTGCTCAAGCAAATGCATTATTAGCAGTAATAGGTACTGGTTCATTTACAGTGACAGATGGTATATCTGATACATCAGCAAATATATTACAAAGAGATAATTCAAATGTTGCACAGTTTACAAACATAAATACAATTGTTGCAAAAACAAACGATATTAAGATTACACAAGCATCAGGAACAATGACTATTGATGAAGGCAATACATTAGCTGGAAAAACAACAGGAACTGTAACATATACAGGTGGTATTTCAGATGAAGTAGCAAATATAGATGCTACAAAATTAGGAAATATTCAATCAGAAGATGCAGATTTTGGAATAACAATTACAGATGCAATAACTGTAGTAAATGCATTGGCTGTAATAGCAAAAACAAGTGGAAGTGTTTCATTTACAGCTGGAATTTCAGATACAACCGCTCAATTAAAATCAGGTGGAACAACATTTGCAAATATAGATACAATAGTAAATAAAGATGCAGATGTGACTATAGTACAAGCATCAGGTACATTTACAATTAATGAAGCAAATACTTTAGCAGGTAAAACAACAGGAACTGTTACATTAACAGGTGGAATATCAGATGCTAATGATAATATAGATTCTACAAAATTAACTGCTATAGAAAATAAAGATGATGATGTAACAATTACAATTACTGATACAATGACTGTTGCTAACTCTAAGATAGTAGCAGATGCTACATCAGGTACAATAGCATTTACTGGAACACCAGCAATAAGTGATGATATATCAGGATATAATGCTGGTACAACAGCTTTTGCAGATATAACCGCTATAGCTGCTAGAGACGGTGATATGAAATTAACAGTAACTAATGCAGTAACAGCAGCGCAAGGAGCAACAATTGCAGACTTAACAACTGGAACTGTAATATTTTCAGGTGGTGTTAGTGATACATTAGCAAATCTAACACAATTAAATGAAAGTAATGAACCACAATATACAAATTTAAACAAAATTGTAGCAGAAGATGGAGATGTAGTAATTACAATTTCAGATGCAGCAGCTGGTGCAGCATTAGAAGCATCTCATTTATCAGGTGTAGGTGGAAAGACAACTGGAACAGTAACATTAACAAATGCAAGAGCAATATCAGGTACAGCAGCAGAAGTAATTGCTGCAATAGATACAGCAGCTACATTAGTAGTACTTGGTGGTACATCAGCAGTTACAATGACAGGAACATCATCGATTGCAAACGTAAATACAATTGCAGGTAAAGCTACAGTAGGTGTTGTAACAGCAGATGTAGGAAGTAACACATTTAGTAATTTATCAAATTTAACAACTGCATCAACTGATGTAATTAATATGACTATTAGTGATTCAGCAGGTGTAGCCGAAGTAGACGCATTAGATGGAAAAACTGCAGGAACTATTTCATTAGCTGCCGGATCTACAATTTCAGATACAATTGATAATTTAGTAACAAATGGAGCAGCTCATACAATTATTACATCAAATTCAACACTTGATATTACATTAACAAATGCAACAATAACTAGTGCGACTAACTTAGAATTAATTAGAGCAGCTTCAACTGGTCAAATAACATGTGCTCAGTTAACAAGTACTGCAGCCGTCTTTGCTAATTTAAGTGCAGGTAATGATAAATTAGGGTTAATAGTAACAGATGCAGCAAGTGTAAGTCAAGCAATGACTATGATATTAGCAGTATCATCAACAACAGCAATTACATTCCAAGGTGGTATTGAAGATACAGTAACAAATTTAAAAACAAAAACAACTGGTGGAACTGATTTCGATAAACTTGATAGTATTGTATTAAATGATTCAGATGTAGATATTACAATATCAGATGATGCTTTTGCTACTTCAAATACAGCAATAACAGCAACAGATTTATCAACAATTGGAGGTAAAACTACTGGAACAGTAACGGTAACAAATGCTATAAAAGTGACAGGTTCTTTATCAGAAGTAACTGCAGCATTAATAACAGCAAATACATTAGTAGTAGCAGCTACAGCATTAGTAACAATATCAGATGCAGCCGATACATCATTAACAGCAACAGCATTATCAGCGATTGGTGCAAAAACATCAGGAGAAGTAACTGTATCAAATGCAATAGTAATAACTGGTTCAAATACAGAAGTAACAGCAGCATTAGTGACTGAGTCAACATTAGTAGTAGCAGGTACAGCAAAAGTAACAATATCAGATGCAGCAGATACATCAATAGAAGCAACCGTATTATCAGCGATTGGTGCAAAAACCTCAGGAGTAGTAACTGTATCAAATGCAATCATAATAACTGGTTCAAATACAGAAGTAACAGCAGCATTAGTAACAACTGCTTCATTAGTAGTAGCTGCAACAGCAAAAGTAACAATATCAGATGATGCAGATACTTCAATTGCCGCAACCGTTTTATCAGCAATTGGTGCAAAAACATCAGGAGAAGTAACAGTATCAAATGCAATTGTAATAACTGGAACAGTAGCACAAGTAACAGCTGCATTAGTTACAGCAGATACACTTGTACTAGCAGCTACAGCAAAAGCTACAATATCTGATGCACAAGGTACTGATATTGATGCAACAGATCTGTCTGCAATTGGTGGAAAGACAAGTGGAGAAATAACTGTATCAAATGCAATAGATATATCTGGTGATCATGATGAAGTAAAAGCAGCTTTAGTTACAGCAGATACACTTGTAGTAGCAGCTACAGCAACAGTAACTATATCAGGAACATTATCAACAGCAACTGAGATTAGCACTTTAGCATCAATAGCAGGAGCAACAACAGGTAAAGTAACTGCAACAGTTAGTGGAACAGCAGCAGTAGTAGATGATATTGGAACTACATCATCAACTGATACAATTACAGTAACAGTAAGTGATGAAGTAACAGTAGCTCAAGGTAATACAATAGTTACCGGTACAGACGCTTCAACAGTAACTTTTACAAGCGGTATAGAAGATACATTAGCAAATTTAGTTAATGCAAATAATGCAACTAATGCAACAACAACCGGTATAATTCAGAAAGATACAGATATAACCATAACAATATCTGATAATGTTGGTACAGCTCAATCTCCAATAGATCAAAATAAAATAGATTCATTGAATTCAATGAGATTATCAACATCAGGTAGCTTAATTGCAACATTATTTGGTAATATTTCAGTATTAAAGAATTTAAGTAATGGTAAAATTGGTGATTATACATATAATGTATTAGATGCAGCTTCGATTTCAGATTTAGAAGATATAGATGCAAAAACAAATATTACAACTTACAATATAACAGGTGGAATTTCAGATTCATCAGAAAATATATTTAGTGAAAATTCAGTAAAAGCAGCTGTAACTACTTTAGTTGGTAGAGATCTTGATGTAGGAATAACTATTACAGGTACTTTAAATACAACACAAGTAAATAACGTATTAGCAATAACAAATTATACAGGTAATTTAACTGCAAATTTATCAGGTTCAAATAGTGATTTAAATTCATTAAATTCTACTACTGCTGATACAATAAATATTACAGTAACAGATGGTGTTAGTATATCTAATATTACAACACTAGAATCAAAAACATCAGGTAGTTTAACTTTCAGTTCAGGTATTGCAGATACACTAGCAAATTTAGCTCCAAGTGGAACTGTAAACAGTAACATCTCAAATGATGTAACAGTTACAGTAAGTGGTACTTTAAGTACAGCTACAAATGTAACTCACTTAGATGCAGTTAGAGCAGCAACAACAGGTTCAGTAACAGCAACACTAAATGGTACACTAGCAGTTCTTAAAGAATTAGATGCAGGTGCAGATGCATTAGCAATAACAATTAGTGATACATTGAGTCCAGCATCAGCACAAAATGTAACTGATATAAACACAGTTAAAGCATCTACAGGTGGGGTTGTAACAATTGCATCTATAAATGGTACAGCAGCTGTATTAGATGATTTAGATACTGATACATCAGATGAATTAACAATTACAGTTAACGATACTGCTACAGTAGCACAAGGTAAGGCAATTGTTAATGCAACAAAAGAAACAACAGTTGACTTTTCAGCTGCAGGTATAACAGATGATTTATCAAATCTTAGAGATGGAAGTGCAATCCATGCAGATTTAACAGCAATAAAAAATAAAGATAGTGATATAATTGTAACTGTAAATACTGTAACAGTAACTGCAGCAGCAGAAGTAAGTGCAATCAATTCTATAGCAAGTAGCTTATCAGGTTCAAATCGTTTACAAGGTTCAGTAACAGGTACATTAGCTCTATTAGATGATTTAAATGCACATGGTGGTGTAAATAATTTAGATTTAACTGTTAGTGATACAACAATACCAAGTGGTTCAATTAGTAATTTAAATACAGTTATGGCAGGTACAACTGGTACAGTTACAGCAACAATGGCATCAATGACATCTGGAAATCTAACTAGTTTATCGACAAGTAGTAATCAAATTTCAATGACTGTATCTAATAAACCTTCTGTTGAAGCTATTTCAGGATTAATTGATAGAACAAATGCTACAATAACATTTAATGATAATTTTACACATACTTCACTAAATTATTTTATCTTTGATGATGATGGTTCAGGTAATGGTGCATATTCAACAACAGCAACAGATAATAGAAATGCTAATTGGATAAATATTTCTTCTAATTCTACAGCAAGTGCAAGTAATACAAAAGCTACATTAGCATTTGCAACAGGTAAGAAATTAACATTACAATATACAACTAATAGTGGCAGTAATTTTAAAGCATTCATTGGATATATTTCACAAGCACAAGCAGAATCTATTAGAGATCATTATGGTTCAGCAAATGTAACATTAGTAGACTATAATTAATAAAAATACATAAATTAAAATTAATATCATTTAATTATTATAAAAATGTTACATTAGAAAAATATTAAAATCTAATACATAGTATAAATGACTAATAAAGCAAAAATATTATTTTTCGGTGCAAATTGGTGTCCACATTGTCGTGAGTTTAAAAAAACTTGGGATAAATTAAAAAAAGACTTTAGTGAAGGAGAAATTAAGTTTCTTCATGTAGATTTAGTAAAATTACCAAAATGGGGTGAAAAATTTAAAGTAGGTGGAATACCAGATATAAGAATATATCATGAAGGTGAATTAGGACAATATGCTGGAAAAAGAGATTATAATAGTATGAAAAAATATTTAAAAAAATTAATAAAATAAAGATTAAATAAAATTAGTTGATCTTTATTTAGAAGTCTTCTTCTAATGTAAATGCTTTATTTTGATTAAGTACATGTGCATTTTGATATTCAGTAGGTCTACTTTCAAAGAAATTACTTTTACCCTGTAGACTAATGTAAATCATAAATTCAAAAGGATTTTCAGAATTGTAAATAGGTGGTAAATTAAGTTTACCTAATAATCTATCAGCAACATATTCAATGTATTGGCACATTAATTCTTGATTCATACCTATCATATTACATGGTATACTTTCTGTAATAAATTCTTTTTCTATTTCAACAGCTTCTTTAAAAACTTGATGTACGGTATCAGTATTAACTTTGTTAGTGATATAATTATTGTAAATTAAACATGCAAAATCGGTATGTTTACCTTCATCTCTAGCAATAAAATCATTAAATTTACATAAACCTGGCATAAGCCCTCTATTACGTAACCAATAAATAGCACAGAAAGAACCACTGAAGAAAATACCTTCAATAATTGCAAATGCAATTAAGCGAATTGAGTAAGGAGCATTTTTATCATTAATCCATTTAAATGCCCATTTTGCTTTTTTATTAACACATGGTATAGTAGTAATTGCATTAAATAATTTATGCTTTTCATCATTATTTCTAATAAATGTATCAATCATTAATGAATAACTTTCAGCATGTATATCTTCCATCATTGCTTGGAATCTATATGCAACTTGTGCTTCAGGGATTTTTACATCATTTATAAAATTTTCAACAAGATTAATATTAACAATATTGTCTGAGGAAGCAAAAAATGCTAAAATATTGGAAATAAAATATCTTTCATCATTTGTTAGTTTTTTCTCCCAATCATCTCTATCTTCGGACAAATCTACCTCTTCAATAGTCCATATTGAAGCGAGTTGGGTTTTGTACTCATCGTAAATGTCTCGAAACTTAATAGGATAGAATGTCATTCTAAAATTGGTAGAATCAAGTATAGGGTCAATTTGATCATTTTTTTGCATAATATATATAAATTTATATATTTCTAAATCAATTTATATAATTTTCAATATTTCTAAAACAGCGTACAACTCTGTAAATACAGTTATGATTTATATTATGTAAATTTTTAGTAAAAATAAGATTATATACTAAAAAAATTTATTTTATTTTTATGAAAAATAAAACTGTATTAGAACTTAGGTAATTCTTCAGAAGGACTTCTTCCAGTAGATCTTGTACCTTGAACTACCTTCCATACTCCATCATCTTTTCGTAAAACACTTGTAAAAACAGCAACATCATCATTTGCAGTACCTTTGTAAGTAAATTTACCATGTTGTGTATAGCAAACATACGCACAACAACCACATATACTTAATTTATTTAGTGAAACTAATTTACTCGATTCAACATGAACATCTTCATTGCTCATCATTTTTTCCCAACCTTCTTTGTTAAGAGGATTACCAGATGGTCTAATAAAAACACATTCATCATGCATATGTTTCATTCCTAATTTATAATCTACATTGCACATATCATTTATAATTTGTTTGATTTGTTCTTCATCAGAAGTAAAATTAACAGGACTTAATGCACTAATATCAGGAGGTGCTGCAACTAATTCTCCTAAAAAATTAAATGATCCATCATCATGACGAAATTTAACATATGCTTCATGATCTGATTTACTATCCCATTTTTGCCAGATAACAACTGATAAAGTATTATCTTGTTTTTCATAACATTCGATTGATTGACATCCTTTATAATTACGAGTAATATCTAAACCTTTTGGTCCATTACAAAAATTAATAAATTTACTTTTACTTTCTTTATCTTTAAAAGTAAAAACTGCACAAGCTGTGTGATTTGTTGACATATATTAAATAAAAATAACTTTATTTTTAAATAAAAATTAAGTATATTTATAAAATAAATATGTTATAATAATCCAAGGTAAAGAATGAATAGATCTGCTTAATGATGATTTAACAGTAAAATTCTGAAGTGTTATTTGTATATAATTTAAAATAGGACTAAATAAATTAGTATTTTTTTTTATAAATAAAATAACAAATAATTCAAATATAGATTTTGAAAGAATAAATATAAGTATCCAATTTATTAAATTAATACTAGTATTAGGAAATATATTATTTATATTTAATCCATTTACATAAATTAAAACTGTCATAAAAAAAATAAATGTATCTTTTATAAAATTAATAATTAATAAATTATTAATAGGCATGGAATAATAATTAGCAATTATTATATTTTTTCTTAGAATAAATTTTTTTATGAAAGTTTTTAATAATATAAAAATAATAATCCAATTAATGTAGGGAATCAAAATATTCATATATTAAAAAAATAAATTATAAAAATTTAATAAACAAAAATAGTTAAATATTAAATGATTTTATTATAAATGATAAAAAGATCAAGAACATTATCATCATTAGAGTCTGATTTATTATCAATAAGTCAATTATATTCTCCAAAGAATCCATTATTAATATCAAAAAATAGTTGGTCTGAATTATCTCCTAAAAATAAAAAAAAGGAAAGAAGAAAAACAACTGGATCAATAGATTTAAAAAAAAAATTCAATCTAAAAAAAATATTTTTGGATTTTATTACAACTGATTTTGATAAAAGTTTATTAAAAAATAAAAAAAATATGAGAGAAGCATCAATTAAATTATTATCTTATATAGATAAAGATCCAAAATTAATATTCGATTATATGAAAAATGCTGTAACAAATATTGTAATGTTAATACTAAGTAATGGAGAAAAACAATTAACAGCACAGCAAGTAAAACATAATATACATTTTTACCTTAAATTAGCAGAAAAAGCAACATTTGAAAAAGATCATCAAACAGCAATATTAATAATATTAGCGTTAAGAAATTATAATATTACAAGACTAGACATTAAACTTAGTAAAAGTGATCAAAAATTAGAAAAAAGTATATTGTATAGATATGGGTGTTATGACAATTCATACTGTAAATCAATACAATTATTAAATGCATATGATAAAAAATTTCCTGATGGATTTATACCATCTGCTTATCAAGTAATATTATTTTCAGGAAAGTACAAAGAAATATTTAACAATTATAAAATATTAGGTAAATATCCTAGCACTCTTTATAATTTTGATTCAAAAATTGATATGATAAAATATATATACATCAATGAAAAACAAAGTAATTCTAAATTAAATTTAAATAAAATTTATAAAAAAAATCCTAAAACATTAGAATTTGTAAAACAAAAATTAAATGAATATAAAACAAATGATATATCTATAATGTTATTTAATTTATCATTATCTGTAAAAAATATAGAATGTAATAAACCTGAATATAAATCAAAAGAATTAATGAAATATTATCGTGTATTATATTGCAAGTAAACTAAATAATATTTAATTTTTTCATAGCACTACATATCATAATTATATCTTGCTTAACTCTAAGTTTAAGTTTTTGGATATCATTTTGCCCAGTAGTTTCTATTAAAATATAATTAATTTTATTTTTTTGACAATAACATCCTAATGAGCCTTTTGGATGACAGTGTTTAAAATATTTGTGTTTTATTAATCTTGCAAATTTACATTTTGATTTATTAATAGTATTATTGATAGAACTTAACATTTTTTTGGCAATAATTTTTGATTTTTTTAAATTTGTATTAGTAATTGTAGAACCAATACTTTTTTTATTAAATTTATGAAATCCCCAACCTTCATGTAAGTCTATTACAAAATTATTTTTTTTAATATGAGATAAAATAATTTTAGAAATTCTATCTTTACCATTTTTAATAAAATTTCTATTTATATCAGAATTATAAAATGTTAATTGATATCTTGAGTTCAAAGCATATCCTAATGGATTCGGTAATGGTAAAATTGATATACTACCTTTATTGAGTTTTAAAACTTTAGTTTTGAATAAATTAATTAATTTATAACACGCATGAGTACCGGCAGGTTCATTTCCATGTACTGAACCTAAAATAAATAATTTTGTTCCCTTTTTTTTTGAATCTTGATGATAAACATAAGGAGTATAAATATAATTAAAATAAAGGTATATTATAATAATTATAAAACCTAAAACTCTAATATTCATTTACTATATCATTATATTAGAATATTTTAATAAGTATAATAAAGAAATAATAAATATTAATATTTAATAATGAGAATATTATTTTATCCTTGGTTTGGAAGTAAAAGTAAACATTGGAAAAAATATGATTTAACATACAAATATATTTTTGGAAATGATACTAAAGTAGATTTTGTTAATTATAGTATAAATGATGGTATATCTTTTAATAAATGGAAAGAAATTAGAAATGGTAAATTAGATAAACAAATAGAAGATGAATATGATTGTTTACATATGGTTTCTGGAGGATGTTTAATCGCATATAATCAATTACATTATAGTAAAAAGCTTAAAATTCAAAAAACTATATTTGATAGTTCACCGTTTTATCCATGTTCAAAATTAACATCAAATTATATTTATCATCAGATACCATTTTTTCCTAAAAAATGTATATTACCATTATCTAATAGTATTTATAAATATTGGACAAAAGTAGAAGGATATACTGATGAAGAATTATTTCTCTATAATGAATGGTTATTTAATAAAAATAAAAGTCTATGTCTTATTAATCCAAATGATCCTTTACTTGATATTAAAACTATTCATTTATTTATAAAAAATTCACAATCTACTTTAGTAAATTTTAAGACACCACATGCAAGACTTTTTAAAGATAAAGAAAAATATGTTGAAGCAATCAAAAAATATATTAATAAATATTAATTATATTATATAATGAAAAATATTATAAAATATAATGGTTTAATTGATGCAATAGTTGTTAATAGGCCTTCTAAGACAAATAAATCACCTTATTTAATTGATATAAAAATTAATGGAAAAATAGAAATGTGTCATACACCAGGACTAGGTTTATCTGGATTAATAAGACCAGGAGTTAAAATAAGAGTTTTACCAATTGAATGTGATGGTAAAAGTAAAAGATGTTCAAAATACACAGTTGAAAAAGTTCTAGTAGAAGAAAAAGAAATTAGAGGAAATAAAACATGGTTAGGATCAAATCCAATCAGGGCAAATTTAATATTATTTAACACAATAAAAAAACAAATATTTGAGAGATTAAAAGATGTAACAATTACAAATCAAGAATATACAATAGGAAATAGTAGATTAGATTTTAGAGGACATGATATTAAAGGAAATGAAGTATTTATTGAGGTTAAAAATGTTGTAGTTGCTGATTATCATATTTCAACAGCTCCAAGAGATAGAAAAATATTTTATACTGATATAGAAAAAAAGAAGTATAAACGTATTGGTGTTTTTCCTGATGGAAAAACCAAACCTGGAAATACTATTGTATCACCAAGAGCATATAAACATTTATTTGAATTAGAAAAAATATCAAAAAGAAATAAAAAAAGAGCAATATTAATATTTATTTTACAAAGATCAGATTGTACAGCTTTTGTGCCAAATTATGTAAAAGATCCTACATATTCAAATAAATTATATGATTTAATTAATAATTCAAAAGTTGAAGTTTATGTTTTATCATATAAATGGAGAAAAGATACATTATATTTTTGTAAAGAACTTCCAATTTTAGATAAAAGTGGAAAATATTATTATGGAAAAATACCAAAAAATAAGTAATATTATGAATGATTTAAACATTCCTCGGAACAAAATATTAAATTATGATATTTAATATAATCTTCAATTATTTGGATTTTTTTATTACATGTGTGACATTTTTTATTAGTAAAAGATGAAATATACTGTATTATTTCGTCAGGTAACATTTATTATAAACTTAAATATTATTTAAATTTATAAATATCAATTTATTATCTAATTACAATGTTTCGAACAAAATGAGTGGTATGGGTGTTTTTGTTTTATATCTTATATAAACTATATGGGAAATAATGAATTATACACAGATAAAAACCCTAAGACTACTATTAAAGGTCTTGGTTTTAAAGACGAAAAAAAAGCAAAAGATACTTTAAAGAAAATAAAGAAGAAAAGTTTAACTTACCAAAAACAAGTAGTAATAACTATGTATTACAGAGCAAAATATCATCCTCATAAAAATAGTGAAATGAAAAAAGCAATGTTAGTATTTGAAAAATGGATGAAAAAAAATAAAATAAATTATAAAAAATAGAGTATATGAGAAAATGTGATTATTGTAAACAAAAATGTAAAAAAACTCCTTTTGGAAGTAGTGTATATCTAACTAAAAAAGATATAACATTATGTATTGAATGTAATTCAAATAGATTAAAACTTGATAAAATAAAATTTAATCAGAATATAATAAAATTTTTAATAAAAAGAGAATTGAATGTTATTTAGTTTTTTTTAATATTATTATTAATCTAGATTTATTATGTTTTTTTAACTTCGTAAATTGTTTTTTATTCAATGTTAACATAATTTTTGCTATATTTATTTCATTCCTTGAGAATTTAGGCATTTATATTTTAAATAATTATTATTTTAAATATAAATTAATAGCTGCTTTCATAGTTTTTTCATTCATTTATAAATTTTCAGGTGATAATCTCATCTGATCAATCTGTTCAGATCGATACAATCTAGGATCGATTTATAAAGTACTCCATATACGTATTGTGTTATCATCCGATAGAGATAATATCTTTGTACCATCATGACTAAATTCAACTGATCTGACACTAGTTGTATGACCTGTAAATTCCTTTTCTAGTTTTTCAGTAGCAACATCATATACACGTACTGTTCCATCTTCCCCTCCAGATACAATCTTTGAACCATCATGATTAAATCCTACTGAGTAGATTTCTTTCGCATTTGGGCCTCCTAATTTAGATATTTCTTTACCGTATTTATCACTATTCTTATCAATATCCCATACACGTATAGATGAATCTTTTGATCCAGATACAATCTTTGTACCATCATGATTAAATGCAACTGATGTGACAGCATCTGTATGACCTATCAATTTTAATTCCAAATAATTTTTTTTTACAAAGCTCTTCACTCTACCAAACATAGAACTAGATGATTCTGGTTCTAGATTCCATACATATATTGTGTTATCATCCGATCCAGATACAATCTTTTTACCATCATGATTAAATTTAACTGAATTGACACCAAGTTTATGACCTTTCAATGTTAATATTGATTTACCGAATTTTTTACTATTCTCATCCATATCCCATACAACTACTAAATTATCTTTCCCTCCAGATACGATCTTTTTACTATCATGATTAAATTCAAATGATGTGACAAGATCATCATGTCCAAATAATTTGACCAGGTAGGGGTCATCTTCATTAACATTCCATACTTTTATAAAACTTTTGAGCGGGACCACGCCTTTGTTCTTTCTCCACTCACGACCACCAAATGCAATCTTTGTACTATCATGATTAAATGCAACTGATGTGACTTCTTCTCCATAATTTCTAAAACTACGTTGTCCGAGTATACTTTTACCAGTATTAGCATCCTTTAAACCTATTATACCCCACCCGGACGCTCCATATATAATCTTTGTACTATCATGATTAAATGCCACTGCGGTGACTGGTTTTTCATCTAATTTTTCATAATTAAAATATCTTTCCTTAAAGTGAGGTTTTTGTAATATTAATAAACCAATATCATATACACGTATTTTTCCATCATGCCATCCAGATACTATCTGTGTACCATTAAATGCAACTGAATAAACCTTGCCCTGTTTACCATCTGGACTGTCCACTTCCATTATTTGTCGACCAGTATCAGAATCCAATACACGTAGTGTTCCATCTCCCTCATATACAATCATTTTACCATCATTATTAAATGCAACTGATTTGACACCATTATCTTTATCAACATCGGATGTTTTTTCTAATTCACCGGTATTAGCATTCCATATACGTAGTCCTTTTTTACCATCCGATACAGATACAATTTTTGTACCATCATGATTCAATGCAACTGATCTGACACCTTCTCCCCCAAAATGTGAGCCGCCTTTCAATGTTAATATTAATTCACCAGTATCAACATTGAATACACGTATTGTATTATCCCACGATCCAGATACAATCTTTGTACCATCATGATTAAATGTAACTGACCAGACATCACCCTGATGACCTTTCAGACCTTTCAATGTTAATATTGATTCACCAGTATCAACATTCCATACACGTATTGTATTATCACCCGATCCAGATACAATCTTTGTACCATCATGATTAAATCCAACTGATAAAACACTACCTGTATGACCTTTTAATGTCTTTTTCAATTCATAAGTTCGGGCATCCCATACACGTATTGTTTTATCACCCGATCCAGATACAATCTTTGTACCATCATGATTAAATCCAACTGACCAGACACTATCTTTATGACCTCTTAATGTCTTTTTCAATTCATAAGTTCGGGCATCCCATACACGTATTGTTTTATCTTTTCCCCCAGATACAATCTTTGTACCATCATGATTTAATGCAACTGAGAAGACAGGTGATTCACCTTCATGACCAACCAATTGTACACCCTTTACTAATTTTTGTGGCGCTCCAGCAATTTGTTTTAATTTTAAATATTTTTTTTTATATTTAAGATATTTTTGTTTGTATTCTAAATTCATATATATATATATATATATAAATTAAACAACCATAGTTGCTTTAATTCTTGGATGATGTTGATAATTTTCTAATTTAAAATCATCAATAGTATAATCACTAATATTTTCTTTTTTATTTAAAATCTTTAAAGTAGGAAATTCATATGGAGTTCTGGAAATTTGTGTTTTTACTTGTTCTATATGATCTTCATATACATGACAATTACCTCCATAATGAATGAATTCATACGCTTCTAGACCACAATGATGTGCAATTAAATGTGTTAAAAAACTGTAACTAGCGATGTTAAACGGAATTCCTAAGAATTCGTCATTAGATCTTTGATAAAGACAGCAACTTAACTTGTTACCATCTAACACATTAAATTGAAACAGTATATGGCATGGAGGTAAAGCCATTTCATTAAGTTGGCATGGATTCCATGCACAAACAACCATACGTCTAGAAGTTCGTTTTTCAGGATCTTTTAAAGTATCGATAACTTGTTGTAATTGATCTATACCTTTACCAGAATAATCATCGTCACAAGTTTTATAAGGTGCATTAAAGTTTCTCCATTGAAATCCATAAAGTGGACCAAGATCTCCTTCTTTATAATGTCCAAGACCTCTAGATTCTAAAAATTCTTTTGTACCATTACCATTCCAAATTTTTACATTTTGATCATTAAGAATTTTATTACTAGTTTGTCCTTTTACAAACCATAATAATTCTTTGAGACATGTTTTCCAAGCTGTTTTTTTAGTTGTTAGAATTGGTATTTTATTATTTTCTAAAGAAAAATGCATAGCAGAACCTATGACAACTTTTGTATTACCATTTCTTCCTCTTTCTAATTTTCCTTCATCTAAAATATCTTTTAATAGATTTAAGTATTGATATTCTTCGTGTTTTTGATCATTAATATCACGATTTTTAAATTTGTTTAGTTCAAGAGTTTTTTTGAGCATTTATAAATATTTAATATAAATAAATGTTTAAATTTCAATTTATATCCATTTAATTAAATGAATATTCATACCAATTATTTAAAAAAAACACATCAATTTTATATGAATCAGTATTAATAGCGAATAGATTTCTAAATAATTTTGGAATCTTTTGTTTATAATTAATTATATATTGATTTAATTGATCTTCAGGAATAACATATTCAAAAGGGGTATTAAAATTATTTATAGCATATTTAATTTTCATATTATCCATTCTAATAACGAATGAGTATTCATTAAGATATGTAAAATCATCAATATGATATTTAGAATGAAATAATTCTGATTTATATTTATGAGCAGATTCAAGAAAATATTTACCTTGATAATATACAATATCATCATTAGCCTTAATAGAAATAGTGACATTTGAATGTGAAAATCTATCTAGAAATAAGTAATAATTGTGTAAATATTTTTTTAATTCATTATCATGAATTATTGATACTGGTTTAATTTCATATGACATTTAGTTAAATGAAATTTAAGTTATAAAATAAATTTTCAAATTTTATAGATAATCGTAGATTAAGAATCAGAATGATTCAATTGATAATCTACGATTATCTATCAATTAATATTCATAGAATATTTATAGAAAACAAACTTATATTGCATTTAGATCAGTAAAAAAAGTCTTCAAAGAGGTAAAAAAATCAGTACCTGTATTTTTTTGTGGTGTAATATCAATTGTTTCAGTTTGTTCATTATTTTCCACGTTTTGTGTAGAATCAGTAGATGATGTTGGTAAACTATAATTATATCCAATATAAGAAACAACCCCAACAAAAGCAACAGTAGCTATTCCAATTTTGATATGCTTAAATTCTAAATCCATATATATATATATATATTTATTTATTTTTTGTTTATATATTTGTTAGCTCCAGCTGCATGAACTACTCGAACTTTACTTCTAAATTTCCAATCAAACCCAGTAGCTTTTTCAGACATTATATACATATCTCCATGAGATATTTTTAAATCAATAGGAATGCCATAATGTTCAGATGAACCTGGTAATCTCCAAGCATATCTTAATATTGACGTATCTCCCAATGATAAACAAATTACTATTTTTCTTTCAGCATCACCATGGAAACCGATTCCACTTTTTTTTTCATAATAATAATTACCTTCTGCATTTAAATTTTTTGCTTTATTACCAAAAAATGTATGTAATCTAAGTTTAATTTGATTAAGAAATGGTAAATTTTGAAAAGCTTTTACAGAAAAAGTTTTATAATCATTTGAGTGTAATACTTCATTTTTTCCAAATACAATATTATATCTTGCTCTTTTATTGAGAGTTTTATTTCTTCTATAATCAAAATATTTTTTGTCATAATTAATATTATTTTGTTCTTGTAATAATTTATCAGCACCATTAATACCTAAAAATAATTCAGCAGCATTTCTAATAATAAGTACTGCTGCTTGATTATCATTTTTATATTTATCAGGTAATTTATCATGTAGATAGTATATTTCTGAATTAGAAATGTTTTGATGAATTTTAATTAAATCATCAATAGAATATCCATTAGATCTTCTTTTACCAAGTTCAGTTGAACCTACATGAACAATAGCGACATCACCAAAAGTAATAGCATATCGTTTCATTTTATTTATAAGTCAATAATACTTTATATTATTTTGATTCTTGTAAAAGTTTTTCATAAGCGAGTTTATAAAATTGAACTGCAGAATTTAAATCACAAATAGCTTCTTTATTATAATTATGTTTAACACCAAAGTAAAAAGAGTTAGCAATTTCGTAATAATATTTAGAAGTATATGAATTATGTTCGGATGATTCCATATAATTTAATATAATATAATTTATATGTCGGATAAAAGAAAAGAAATAATAAAATTTTATTATTTTAGTGAGGGAGATTGTTGTGGTACAAATTGTACTGGTAAAGATCATCAAAAATATTGTGATGAAATGTTAGATGATGGATATACATTAGTAAGTATGAAAAGTTTAGGTGGATTAGATGATAGAAGAGATTCTTATGAAGGTACAATTATTTATCATTGGAAATTAAAAGAAGAAATGGTACGAGGTAATAAAGAAGACTTAAATTAAGAAATGATAAAAAAAACCAATTGTAAATGTAATATATATGGGTAATCTTTTTCGAAAAGGAATAATATAATGATTAGTATGTCTTTCTAGCATAACATCAACTAATGTTTCATCAAATAAATATTTTTCTATTTGTGTAAGTAGACAAATATTATCATTTAAATACCAAGATAAAATTGTAATTATATTGATTATTAGTATATGCCGATAAAAAATTATTAATACAAAAGATAATATAATAAATAAGATATGAAATAAAAAAAATAAATTTTTGAAAACATATTTTATATTCATTTATTTATTAATATTTATATCCTTAAGATGTATTATTCTGCATACCGCCATCATCACCATCATCACCATCATCATTATCATCATTATCATCATTATCATCATTATCATCATTATTATCATCAGATTCATGTTCATTATTTTGTTGTTCTGTAGGCGAAGATGAAGTATCTGATGAAGTATCATTTATGGCAGGTATTTCTATTTGTACTTCTTCAGTAGGATTTAGATTACTTAATAATCTATCAAGACTTTTATGTACTGAAAATGCAGATACTGTTTCTTTTTTATTTTGTTTACGTAATGATTTAATTTCTTTATATGCTTCTAATTTACGTTGTGCTTCTTCTTCTAAAATTTGTTTACGTTTTTCTGCCTCTAATTTAAGAATTTGTGCCTTTTTCTCAGCTTCTTCAAGATCGTTATTTGTATAAATATCAACAGATGTTATTTCAAGTATATCTGGTTTTATGAAGTCATGTTCAGCGAATTTTTTATCGAATTGAGATAGCACATTAATAGGAATATTAGGACTTTGTTCTATAAGTTTATCAAGTTCAATTCTACATGTAGTAAGAAATGAAGTACCATCTGTGGTTCTTTCCTTAACAGGTAATGATAACTCAACGGAAATATTTCTAGATAATTTACCAAACGCTAAACTAGCAACACGATGACTTTCAAGTAATTCACTAACACGTAAGAATTGTGCTATTGTAGTAATTAGACCAGCAATTAAATTAAGAGTACCAATCATAGCAGGTGCATATGGTTGAACTGATGCTGGGAAAGATGATTGAGCGAAATTAGCAGTACCAGTAATGGTACTGAGTACAATAACAGGTAAAGCAAAAAAAAGATTTTGTCTTGAATACATAGCAAAAGATCTATCATGTAAATATCTATATGAGCTACTTACCTCAGCCCATTTTTTTAATATTTTTTCTTGTTGTTGATGCCATTCGTAATCTTTTTCTTTATTTTCCTTTTTGTTATTCATATAACGTATAAAATATTTTATATATGAATATTAAACTAAATATTCTCTAAATGTGAGTGACCATCTTGGATTATTTTCATTAATTTTGACAGGAATACCATGTGCCCAATATTTTTGAGCAGACCCTCCCATTATAAATAATGAATTATTATGTAATTTATATTTACAATTTAAATGTGATTTATCTGAATTTCGATTTAATTGATTAGAATTAGTTCTTTCAAAATGAAGAGTTCTTTCTGCTCCAATAGATAATATACAAATAGTAGGGTATTGACCAAATGAATTAAGATTATCTTTATGAAAAGCAATTTCGTTATTTCCATTTTCATAATAATTAATTAATATACTATTTATATTTGGTATTTTTACATCTTTTAAATAAGTGTTACATTCATTTTGTACAATATTTTGTATTTTATTTAATGTAATATCGTACTTATGTGATTTCCATCTATCGTATCTATTTGTCCAATGTTTACAAAAATAATGACCATCTTTTTGAAACCATTTTTGTTTTCTTTTAATAATATTACCATGATTAGAAGTTCCAGATTTCCAATCATCTATTGATTTTAAATATTTAGTGAGAGAGATTAATGTATCTTGGTCCAAAAAATTAGGTATGTATTTAAATAATGTATGTTTATCATTTTCTTCAGGAATAATATTAATCATTTAATTAAATTATTAATATTATTTTAAATTAGATAGTATTGATATCAATTGTATTCAATGTAGAAGACTTAGGACTTCTATTCCTAAGTTTACTTTCAATAATAATATCTTTTACTTCTATTGGTGTCTTATTATTTTCAAGAACATGATCTTTATCTATGACATTAAATGATTGGAATTCTGACATATAAGCTGAATGTAATCTAGAATTTTTTTTTGTATCATTAGAAATTAAATAAGCATTATTTAATTTAACTAGAATTAATAATACAAAACTTAGATATGTTGTAAGTGTATTTAATCCAAGAGATCTACTAAAAATATAAATAGAAGAGATTAAAAGATTAATTGAATAAATAATAATTGTAGCACAAGAACTAAAATAATACCTATTATTTATAAAAGTAATTTGTTTTTTTAAGTCTGGTCTTTTATCTAATACTGATTTTAAATGATTATCACTAAAATCTTTATTAATATCTAAATATTCTATACACCAATTTTCTCTTTTTAATTCAACTATATAACATATAAGAAATAATAAGGCAGATAAATAATTAAATGATAAACACACATTATGAAATGTACTAGAATTTGTAAAATTTTCATAAACAGAACAGACATGATCATTACACTCTTGAGGTACAAACACCACTAGTAAACTTCCCATAATTACTTTGTAAGATTGAAGAAAAAATAAAAAGGTAATTTTTAACCTTTCTTTAATATCGACATCAATTTTCATATAAGATAATAAATAATTATTAGCTTAAATAACTTAATCTACTAATATTCTTTGAATATTAATTGATTCTTTCAGAATCTACCAAAAATGATGAGAATTAGAATAATAATTAACAGTTTTTCTTGGATTTTTAACAGTATATATAATAGAATGTCCGCAATATTGATGAACTAGTTCAATATGGAATAAATATGTGATAAGTAGTAAAAATGGATCACACGATGAACATAAATATCCTTGATTGATTGTATTTTTATTAAATTCTTTAACATGAACGAAATTTTGTTTTAATTCATTAGAAGATAATAATTTATTTTGCCATAAAACAAATTCAGTATATGTGTTATTTTTTTGTAATAGATTTATAAATGTATCAATATTTGGTTTATTTATTTTGAATGCATATTGAAAATCAATATTAGATAATTTACTCAATAGTCCAATCCAAAAGCAAAGATTTATATTAGCTCTTTGGGGCATATATGTAGTTTATTATTAGTGAATAAATTTTTTTATAATTGGGTGGCAGATCTAGGAAATAAATTAGGAAATACATAATCTAATGAAAAAGCAGGTGCAGTTAAGAATGCTTGAGATAAAGAATCAAGTAATGCAGGTCTATTTCCTTCAAAACATGAATGACCAGCAAATTGAAATATCCAAGCTAATATAAATACAACTGTACTTGATATAAGCCAATCAATTGATAATCTCCATAAATATGCTAGTGTCCACATAATAGAACAATAGAATAACATAACGCATCCAACTTTTTTACTCCAAGTAAAATAATAGAAAATATAGAATAAAGATAATGGAACATCTCCTGTAAAATTAAAAGTTGGAATACTTAAATATGTATTGTTCATAGTTAATGAAAAAGTAGAAATATAGTTAAGAGTAGTGATAACTATTAAAGGTATTGTGATAAAATGTATTAATTTATTAATTGGATTTTGATGATAAGCACTATAAAAATCATAAGGTGTTATATGCTCTGCCATATTATATTAATTTAAAAATAAATATGCTTTTAAATTAGTTTATTACAAAGAAACAACAATCTTATTATTTTGTATAGTTACGCAAGAATCAACATTAATTTTATTATTTTTAATCCAATTTTTAGTTTTTTTTGATAATAATGATTTCCCCATATTTAATTGATTAAGTTCTTTAAAACATTTATTTTTATTAAAATCTTGCTTATTCCAAAACCATATTTGTATTTTTTGTAAAAGATCTATTTTTTCTTTTGATAAGGTTTTAAGTCTATATTTTTTTCTTAATTGATAACACCAATTACCAAGACGTTTTTCTTGCTTATTTGTAGAGGATGAAGAAGGAATTCTGTTATTATCTTTTACAAAAACTAATAAATTTTTATATAATTCTTCAAAAGTTTTGTGTTTTGTCATATCTAAAATAATAGCTTATATTATTTTAGAAAATCAAACTTATAAGTTATCTTTTATATATTTATCAATTGATTCTTTATTTGGATTATCTTTAGAATTAAATAGAATTTTAATATATTTTTTCATAATTGGAATATATTTTTTTGTATTTTTAATATGAGAGTTTATAATATTTTTATCAACATTTTTATAAAATTTTTTTGCACATGATTTATATTTAACATCATTTTTCTTTACTTTACCACATTTTGCTCTCATTTTTTCATATATAACAATAACTTCACATAGTGGAAAGTTTGGTTTATATAGTTTATTGTTAACTAAATTATGTATAACATAAAGCCAGTAAACAACTCCTTCTCTAGAATCAAGAAAAGAATCGATAGGTATATATTTTGAATAAATAATAAAAGATTCTCTGCAATATTTACATGGTAAAATTTGTCCTGTTAAATTAAAATAATTTTTATATTTATTTTTATCATCTTGTGTAGGTTTTAATGGATAATTAAACGTAATAGCATGTAAAGGTGTCCACATAGCTTTACCCCATTGAACTGTTTGCATAATATTATACTATATATTTTAATTTTGTAAGGTATAATAAAATTAAAATAATTAAATGATTTAGATAATAATTTAACGTAATTTAGTAAGAGCATCACCATCAAGAAGATCTCCAGCATTGAAACCAACAATTGTATTTACTGAACTTTGTAAGAATTTAGAGTCAGTTGGATCACCACCTTTAAGAACATGGGAAACAATAAGCATAGTACCTACTTTTAGCCAGTCATCTGCAATTTGTTTTGCATCACCTTTAAGGTGACCAGTTTTAATCATATTTGCAACAAATAAGTTGTAAACTGTGAAACCAGCAAGTGTAGCACCAGATGACATCATCCATGCTTGGTCTTGAAGAGAACCACCTGAAAGAACACGGGTAACTACAAGCATAGTTCCTACTTTAGCAATATCGGCAACTGCTTTTGTGTAAGTTTTGCCGAACATACTTGGGTCGAAGAATCTAGCAATAACTAATTCGAAAGCAGCGAAACCAATAAGAGTGTTCATTAATTCAGTTTGCCATGCTTTATCAGTTAAAGATTTACCTGAAAGAACAGCTGTTACAATAAACATAGCAGAAACTTTGATAACATCGTTTCTAACATTTGCGAATGCTTTTGACATTGACATAATATATATATATATATCATAAAAAATTTTTAACGACTTATTTATATGAAAAAAAATAAATTTTTATTAATTAATAAACTGAGTTAAACTATAGATTTTTTTCTTAACAATATAATAATGGATTATTATAGTATTTTAAATGTAAAGTTGACTGCTACAAGAGATGAAATAAAAAACGCATACAAAAATAATAAAAATAGCAAAACTAAAGAAGCATATAAGGTACTCAAAGATAAAGATCTAAGAGATCAATATAATTTAAAATTACTAGAATATTATAGAAATAAAAACAATACTAATTTATTTGGTAATAATTTATTTCAAAATTTTCTAAAATTTCCAAATAATATATTTAATAATTTAGAAAATGATTTAAGTAAAAATAGTAAAAGTTATGCTGTAATTTCCACTACAACAGGAAAAAATGGAAAATATGTAACTTCTCAATCAACAAGAGTCAATGATGGAAAAACAACTAAAATAAGTAATAAAACTATTGAAGTCGATAAATATGGAAATAAAGTAATAAAAGATGAAGGAGATAATTTATTTAAAAAAAAAATAAAAATAAATAATCTACTAGAATTTTAAATACAAATATATATAAATATATACATAATAAGATATATATTATGAATAAGGATTTACAAAGATCATTAATTTTATGTGATATTGTGTATAATGATCCTAAATACAAAATTATAAAAGGAAATGAAGTAAAGTACTTACAATTTTATATTCAATGTAATAAATGGAAATCAAATAATAGTTTAAATAAAAATAATTTATTCATAAAAAAAGAACCATATATAGCATATAGTAAAATAAATAATACTTTATATTTATCAATTTCTGGAACAATACATAATAAACAATTCTTTGAATATTTAAATGGAATTTATGATAAAGTATATGAAATTAATGAATTCTGTGAAGGTGATTATTATTATCATAAAATTTTTTTACAATATTTTAGAAGAGTTAAAAATATAATTTATGATATTGTAACAAAAAATTTATGCAGTAAAATAGTAATAAGTGGACATTCAGTAGGTGGTTCTGTTGCAATATTAGTAGCATTAATATTAAAATTAAAATATCCAAATAAAAAAATAGTTTTTTATTCATTTGGAGCACCTAGTGGATGTTGTGATAAATTAAAATTATTAATTAACAATACAATATCAAAATGTATAAATTTTCGAACAAAAAAAGATTTTATACCCAAGTTAACACCTAAATTTCTATTTAAAAGTCCTGGAAAAATAATAATAATAGATGATAGTGAAATAGAAAAAGAATCAAAAAATGAAAATTTTTATTATTATCATAAAACAAAAAATTATTACTATCTTATTGATAAACATTTTAAAGGAAAATGAAATTATTTTTGATATTTAGGAGCCCAATGAATAGATCTATTATTTAAATTTTCTCTTACTATTTTATTTCCAAAAATATCTTGTTTTTGTTGATATGTAAAAAAATCAATATCTAAATATTTGTTAAAAAATTTAATGTTTTTTATTTTTTTAAATTTAATACCTTTTTCATAATTAAAATGAAACCATGTAATTTCAATTATTGAATTATATAAATCAGACCAATTTTTTTTAGTTAGTGAAGATAGAGATCTGTAAGGAGATAGTTTCGCGTACCATAAAATATCAGCTCGTAGATAATTTCCAATACCTGATATTATACATTGATTTAATAACACTTCTCCTAATGTTTTTTTTGTTTTCATTTTTTTTATTCTACTAAAAAGATAATCTTGATTTGTATCCAATTGTAAAATATCAGGTCCAATAATATTTAATTTTTCTTGTATACTTTGTGGATTAAATGAAAATCTAATTGTACCAAAGTTTCTCATATCAGTAAAATAGATCTTAAATGATTTAAATTTAAATAAAATTCTTGAATGAGGTGTTTTTATTTTTGACCAAGTTCCTGTCATTCCTAGTGTATTCCATAAATAAAAATTATTTTGGAACCAAATATAAATAAATTTACCTTTAGCAAAAACATTATTAACTTTAGATGGTAAATTTGATTTGAATAAAGTAATATGTTTAGGTGGATCATGAATTTTATAACGTCCTGAGATAATCTGTACATCAAGTAATAATTTATTTTTTAAAAGTTTAGATAAGTAAGTTTGCATATTTTTTACTTCAGGTCCTTCAGGCATATATTATATAATACAAAATATTATGATTTTTTATAAATGATAATATATATAATTGCAAAAGTAAAAATAAACATTAAACATAAACATCTACTAATATCTGTATTATTAAAATATTTCAAGTCATTAATATCATAATTATATATATTATAGTTCAGTAACTCTGTAGAATTTGTTTGTTCAGAAGAAATATCAATAGATAAATGTTGTTTATTAAAATTATTTATTTTTGGTTTTTTATTTATTCTATTTTTAAAACTATTTTTACGATAATTATATGTATTGAAATCATTAACTAAAATATCATCCGAATCTATTACGGATTCATTACAGTCTGTATTCATATATATGTATATATATATATATATATATGTTTAATATCTTTGATAATATATAAAATGGAAAATATAACAAATAGTATAATTAAGTTCCAAAAAAAATATAGAAAAAAATTAAAACTAGTATATTTGTTAAGAAATGATTTAGATAAATTAAATAATATTGTAATAAAATTAACAAATAATGTTAGTAATAGTTATTTAATTAGAAAAATAAATAATGATAAATTACTAGAATTAAATAATAAAATTAATACTGTATATCAGAAAAATTATAAAATAGATAAAATGATAAAATTAAAATATATAAATAATTTTGGATTTTTTAAAATAAATAAAGAACTAATTGAATATGAATTAGAGATAAAGAATTTACTAAGTACGATATGTATAGGTAATTTATGTGAATTATTAGAATTTTTAATTTCACCTTCATGGAAAATATTACTAAATGAGAAAAAATGTAATGAAATAAACTTTTATAAAAATATATTTATTTGTTACAATGCTAAAGTTGAAAGTAAATATAATTACATAAAAGATATAAAAAATTTAGAAGAAGGAGATATATTTTTTAAAAAGATAAACAATAAAAAAAATATGATAGATGAATTATCTGGAGCAACATTACACATATTTATTTATAATAAAGTTGTAGTGGTAAATGGTTATTTTAGAAATGATAATATAAATATCATAAAAAATAATAGTAGATTTAATACTAAGAGAAGAAAATTAAATGAATTAATATCATTAGAATCAATATGTAATAATTTTAGTAAGAAATATTTAGTTCAAATATCATTACGAGATTATATAGTAAATACTGTAAATGAATTAAGCGACAAAGTAAGTATTGCATATGAGAAATTACATTTTTATAAAGATATGTCATTAACTGAAATATTATTAACATTTAATACATCATCATTTGATAGACAAAGAGAAATGTTAACAATACTAATATTATCAGATGCAAAAAGTGGTAATTTGGCTAGTTTAATGTATGATATAATTTTAAAGAAAGACAATCCAATAAAAGCGAAACAATTATATTTATCGTTAGATAGATCAGTACAAAAATTATTTGATGTAGCAATGAAAGATTTTAATGATGAAATAGAAAAATTTAAAAAACTATCAATAAATGACATTCCATTTGATAAAAAAATAGCAATGATGAATATTGACGAAGATGTAAAAATAAAAGCACTAGAAAAATTTAAGCAGATAAGGGGAGGAGGTTTTTTAGGAGGTGGTAGCAATGATGCTAAAGTTGAAGCTTGGTTAAATGGATTTTTAAAAATACCATTTAATAATTACAAAAGTAATAGTATAATAAATTTTTTAAATAATTATCCAAATCAAGTAAGAGAATTATTAATAAATATTAAAGATAGATTTAATATAAAAATTTTAAAAGAAGAAGAGTTAAACAATTTAAAAAGAGAGGTAATTTTAGAGAAAGCAAATAAATCATTAGGAAAAATTTTAATAAAGAATAAATTAAGTAAATTTTATAATGAACAGTGTGGAAAAGTAATAAATAAATGGAATGAATATAAATTAAATAGAAGATTATATATAAAAGAGGTAAGGCAGATTTTAGATGATGCAGTTTATGGTAACAATGAAGGAAAAGAGCAGATAGAGAAATTGATAGGTCAATGGATAAATGGAAAGATGAATGGTGCAATAATTGGATTACAAGGGCCACCAGGAGTAGGTAAAACGACAATTGCAAAGAAGGGTTTATGTAAGTGTCTAAAAGATGATGATGGTAATGCGAGACCATTTTCATTTATACCTTTAGGTGGTACAACAAATGGTGCATTTTTAATAGGTCATTCTTATACATATATTGGATCAACATGGGGGAGACTAGTAGACATACTAATGGAGACAAAATGTATGAATCCAATAATATTTATTGATGAATTAGATAAAGTATCAAAAACGGAGAAAGGTATGGAGATAATAGGAATTTTAACACATTTAACAGATTTAACTCAAAATGACGAAATATATGATAAATATTTTGCAGGCATTAAGTTTGATTTTTCAAAATGTTTGTTTGTATTTTCATATAATGATGCTTCATTAATAGATCCAATATTAAGAGATAGAATAACTGAAGTAAACATAAAACCATTAACAACAAAAGATAAATTAAATGTTGTAAATGATTTTTTATTACCTGAAATATTAGATTGTGTAGGAGTAGATATAAATGATATTGACATAAATAATGAAACTATAGAATATTTAATTGATACTTATACTTACGAAGCGGGAGTAAGAAAATTAAAAGAGAAAATATTAGATATAATTAGATATATAAATTTAAAAAAGATATATGGAAATATAAAAAAAAGTAAAATAACAATAAATAAAAAATTAATTGATAAAATTTTAGAGAAGAAAGCTAAAATAATTTATAAAAAGATAGCTGCAAAACCAATGATTGGTTATGTGAATGGCTTATTTGCAACATCAGCTGGTATAGGAGGATTGACAATAATTGAAGTAGTGAAGAGTTTTTCTGATCAAAAATTAGGAATGACATTAACAGGATCTCAGGGTGACGTAATGAAGGAATCAATACAATGTGCAAAAACTATTGCTTGGAACATTATACCAAAGAGCATAAAAGATAAATTAAAAAAGGATTGGGATGAAAACGGTAATTGGGGGTTACACATTCATACACCAGATACAGCTACACCAAAAGATGGTCCTTCAGCGGGAGGTGCAATAACATTAGGAATAGTATCAAGATTAACAGGAGTTCCTATAAAAAATACAATAGGAACAACAGGAGAAATAGATTTAAATGGAAATATAAAAAAAATAGGGGGATTAGTATCAAAAATATTAGGTGGTTATAAAGCAGGTTTAAAAACTATAATAATACCAAAAGAAAATGAGCAAGATTATGAATTAATAAAAAAAGAAGGTTTAATGCCAAAAAATTTAAAAGTTATATTAATAAAAAATATAAAAGACTTATTAAATAAAGGTTTAGTAGCTAATGATCTAGATTTTAATTATGATAATATATAAAGATATAATATAAATTATGATGATTTTATGATTATAATTTATCCAGTATTATATATGAGTTCTAAAATACTAAGTATACTAACACAACAAATACAAAACAATAATAATTTAATAAAAGCATATGAGAAAAACTTATCATCAGTAGAATTAAAAGATGGAAATATTTTTTTAATTTATGATGATTTTTCTAAAATAAATTTAGGGAAATTTTTAGATAACGATAATTCAGTATACAAAGATGCAAAATTAGTCAAAAAAAGTTATGGAAATGATTTAGCATTAACCACAACAAATGATGAAGTTTTAGTAATAAATAATATTGAAGAGACATTTAAATTACCAAAATTTAATTATGTGAAAGTAAATAAAATAGGAATACAATCTGCCGAAGTAAAAAATTCACACTTATATCTATATCAAGAAGATGGTAGTAAGATTGATGCTGGATTCGTAATTGGTCCAAAAGGAGATCAAGGACCTAGAGGAAGAGTAGGTGTACAAGGAAATATAGGTGATGAAGGGCAAAAAGGAAGTAAGGGAAATACTGGAAATGAAGGTGAAAGAGGACCAAAAGGAGCTAGAGGTGATGTTGGAGGTCAAGGTCCAGAAGGACCACAAGGTGAACGGGGTTTTAAAGGAATGAAAGGAGATAGAGGTGAGGATGGACCAAGAGGAGAAAGAGGTAGAATAGGAGAGATAGGAATACAAGGAGATAAAGGAACGAAAGGAGAACCTGGAAAAGATGGTGATAGAGGAATTAAAGGTTCACAAGGAGAAATAGGTGAAACTGGTAAAAAAGGAGAAACTGGTACAACAGGACCAGTAGGACCTATAGGAATAAAAGGAGAAAGAGGTTCAGAAGGACCACAAGGATTATTAGGTCCAAGAGGATTAACAGGTGAGCAGGGAGAAAAAGGTATGAAAGGATCAAATGGATCTATTGGAGAAAAAGGACAAAAAGGAGGGATAGGACCAGAAGGAGAAAGAGGTCCTCAAGGAATTCAAGGTATAACTGGAGAAAAAGGACAACAAGGAGAAATCGGTAATCAAGGTAAAAAAGGAGAACAAGGCGAGCAAGGATTAATTGGTATAAAAGGATCGACAGGACAAAAGGGTGAACCTGGTGATATTGGAAATGTGGGCCCAGATGGTCAAAAAGGAGAAAAAGGTGAAGTAGGACCAAGAGGTATTTATGGTGCATACATTGATGCGAGAGGATATTTACAAATAGTAAATGGAGACAATAAATCAACAGAATCTGCAGGAAAAGTTGTTCCCAATAAATCTTTACTTCATAACGATGATATAAATTTTGATGAAAATATATTAGATACAATGGAAATAGAAAAATCGAATGTTTTAGGAAGAGTTGTAGTAAATAATGGTTTTTTAAATAATAATTATGATATGGATACGATTATACCAAAGTGTAGTTTTTCGACAGCTAGACAACAATCAAATATATTAGGTATTATAAGTAGTATAAATCCAAATTATGTTAGAAACTCCGGATTTGGTTTAGTATGGGTAGTTAATAAAAATGGTTCTATCAAAAATGGATCTTTAATTCAAACATCACAATATAAGGGTTATGGAGAATCACAAACTGACAAAATTATTTCATCTCACACTATCGGAAAATCAATAATTGACTGTGAATTTAATTTAACAAGTAGTGCTTACAAATGTATTGAACTTACATTACAAGGAGGTAGAGTAAAATGTGCATTAATACCTTGTTTAATAATTTGTGGATAAATTTTTTATTTATTATCATATAATAAATAAATGAACTTTGGTAATACAAAACTAATTTTAGGAAAAGGAGGTTCTGCAATTGGATCTCCTTTAGATTCACATATTATATTATATACAGATAATAGAGAACAATTTAGATTTACAGATGATGGTAAATTAAAAATAGGTTTAAAAGGATCATTTATAACTACATATCAAGATTCGCATTTAATATTTCATACAAATAAATTTGAAAGATTGAGAATAAATGATCAAGGTAGAGTAGGTATTGGAACTAAGAATCAAAAAGCGGTATTGCAAATAACAAAAACGAATAATATAAATACAGAAGAATCAATGTTTAGAGTAAATTTTAATGAATCATGGGGTTTAAAATTATCACAACATAATGATGGTAATTCAACAGTTGTAATAACAGATACAGGTAAAATAGATTCTCTAACTGAATTTAGTATAACAGCAACAAATACTGGTGGACACATATGGATATACAATGGAACAAATTTATTAGCGAAATTAACAGTATTAGCGCAACCTCCAAATCAAATAGATAATTATATATGGATAGCTGGAGCAACAGTAAATAGAAATGTATTTAGATGGTCTGATACAAATGAGTTAGAGTATCAAGGTGCATATTTAAAAGATTGTATTGAAGCTGCCGGTGGTACATGGCCTACAGGATGGTCATATCA